>UMKG01014188.1_pt1 | contig 10992 bp, 10 predicted proteins | sample 1966261 | NCBI WGS metagenome assembly UMKG01 (sample SAMEA4836169, study PRJEB28245) | human gut metagenome | biome: gut microbiome; material: fecal sample | place: Denmark | collected 2008 | reverse complement strand
CAAGGAAGATGGTGTTCTCGAAGCCCTTTTCTTTTGCGTATTTCTCCAGCAGGGTGCGCTGGTGCTGAATGCTGTTGGACTCTCCGGCCCGCTCGTCCTCCTGACTGAGCCGCCCGTAGAGTACGGTGTATTGCTGATTTTCTTGACCTGCCATAGTTACCTCCTTTTCGTTGGGGCAGGCCGGTACGGTAACACGAAGTATACCGCACCGGCTCTCGCAAGTCTACCGGAATTTTACTGCTCATGATGCTCCCGCTCTAACTTTGTGTCGATGAGCTGCAGGAGCTTATCCGTAGGTGTTGCCGATGCGCCGCCGGGGAATACGGAGGTCACAAGGAAGCACTTCCCACCGACCAGCATCGCCCGTTGACGGGTGAGGTCATCGCCCTCCCATTTGGCTGTGCTGTCGCGGAACAGTGTTTCTACGCCGCCGTCCTCGGAACGGCGCAGGATGACCTGCTCCGGCCGGTAGGCGCCGAGGATGCCCGTATCACGATAAATTTCCCAATCCTGTTTCATCCTAATCCTCCCATCGTTTGCTCATGCTGCTGCTTTTTCTGTTCTTCCCGCGCGGCCTGTTCATCCAATTTTTCTTTCACAGCCATAGCCGCGCCTGCGGCGAAGCCAATCGCCGCACCAAAGTTTTCAGCGGCGATTTTCGCCTCCATGCGCCGCCGCTTTTCCTCGGCGTCCTCATCCTCGTCGATCAATGTCCCCACAGCGGTCAGCCCGGCCACGGCGGGGATCAGAGGAACAGGCCGCGGATCGCCGCCGCGCCATACCAACCCGCCAGTGTCGCCGTGCCAAGGATCAGCACCAGCATGATCCACTTGAGGGCCACCAGCAGGCTGAAGTCCGGAAGCCAGTCGATCCACTTGGAGGAATACTTCTCGCTCAGGTTCCCAACCCGTTCCAGCAGTTTGTTCGTCTCGGTTAGAGATCTCTGTATCTCCGCCAGAGACTGCTGCACCGGCGTCAGGTCGATGTGTGGTTTCAGCTCCGGCAGGGTCTTTCGAATTTCCTCCAGCTCCCAGTTTATTCCGTCTGCCTGCGCCGTCAGTTTGTCCATCGCCTGCGGCAGCTCGCACTGGATCACGATGGGCTGGATTGGTTGCGGCGCAGCCGACGGTGCGCTGTTCGACTGGTTCATCCGCTTCAATTCCTCCATCGATTTCCGCTGCTCGATGGAATCTTCTCTGGACGAGCTTTGCCCGTATTCTGAATTCATGTTCCATGGCCTCCTTGCAATACTTTTCTTCGTGTAATTTGTTGTCACGGCATTTCATGCCGTCCGGCGTGGTGTAGGTGATGTACTTGCGGCTGCTCTCCCACCTCACCTGATAGCCCTCGGACTCCATCAGTGAAACGAAGGCGTCCCGGTCGGCGGCGTATTTCATACACTCGTCGATGGTGTTCATGAGCCGCAGCTTCCAGCTTTGGCCCTTCAGCGCCGTGCGGTACTCCGCACCGTTCATGCCGCGGGCCTGCTGCGTTGGTGTATCAAAGACCGGCAGGCCCATCTCCTGACAGATCATGTCATTGCGCCGCATCAACTCTTGCAGTTGTTCCTTCGCCATGTGCAGCTTTTTGCCGGTCTCAAAGTTGACAGAGTTGATGACGCAGTGGGAGTGGATGTGTTCCCGGTCCACATGGGTGCAGACCAGCACCTCGCAGCCGTCGAAGTATTCCGCCAGCCGTCGAGCGGCTTCGTGGGCCTGCCGGGGATCGACCGCCGCGCCTTTTGGGAAGCTCTGTACCATGTGGTAGAACATCATGCCGCCGTCCTTGTGGTAGAGGAGCTTGGTGTTCAGAAAATCGTCGTAGACGCTCTGCGGCTGGCAGTTGATGCCGCTGATGAGCGGCCCGCCCTCCCATGTGGTTTTCATCTCCTGCATGACGTAGAGCATCACGCCGCGCATGGCGGCACGGGATTGCGTGCCCCGCTTGTAGTTCACGAAATGTACGATGGCCATACGGCTCACCAACCTTCCATGACTGACCGCAGAGCGGCGCTGACTTCGGACAACTCACCGGCAGCTTTTTCCAGACCGATGACCTGCACCTTGCCCATGTTGGCGAGGACGGTGAGCTGGTTGATGTTGCTGCCGATGCCCTTGAGCTGGCGGAGCAGTTCCTTCTGTTCGTCGATGACGATGATCCGTTTGCCGAGACAGCAGGTGGTGACATAATCGCTCATGGACATGTGGGCCTTCGCCGCCAGCGCCCTGATCTTCTCGCGGTCGGCGGATGCCATGCGCGTGCTGAATTTGATATCTTTTTTCATAATCAATGACCTTTCTGAAATGATTTCTCTCGTCCCCTCGGAGAGCTGGGGGTTCCTCAAAGGGGGACTGATCCCCCTTTGAAGCTGCGCCGCCGGAGGCGGGTAAAAGCGTTTCCGCAGAAACGCTCGCAGCTTGGTGGGTGTGGGCTTCTGCCCGCAGCTTGGGGGTGTGGGGCCATGCCCCGCCCGGTGCGTTTGGCAGGGCAGCGGCTTCGCTGCAGACCAGACAAATGCGATGCTGGCCACCTCCAACGGAGGTGATTAAACTCCCGTAAAAGGAAACCTCTGCGCCTATCGGGAATAACAGCTTACGCAGAGGAATTTTCCATCTACGGCAGAGAAATAAAATGTTTCTTCTGCTGACTTTTAAGGAATTTTTCTCCCTTCACACAGCGCTATTCTGACATTCCTGTGTGGGGGTATCACTACCCTCGGCGTATGCTTCATGCTGTCGAAACGCTGGGCGCGCAGGGGGCAACGGTGGCTTAATAGCTCCTTGCCGTGTACTCTCTCCCCGTCGGCTCTGCGAGCGCACACAGCGGCTTACACGGGCAAACACGGGGCGTTTTCACCGTCTGAGACATCGACAGGGTCGATAGGGTCAACAGCTTGGGTACCCTGTGCATCGTCACTTTCGGCACGGCGTAACTCAATGAGCCGCTTGCCGTTGCTGCGGCGCACCACGGCGGAAATGCCGATTTTGCTTAGTGCGGCAACGCTTTGCAGGATCAGACGGGACACCTTCTTCGGCGTGATGCCCTCACTGCCCGCAGGGTCGATCTGCGCGGACAGCTCCGTGGGAGTGCCGATGAATTCCGTGCGGTCACGCATCAGCTCAGAGAGAAGAATGACGATTTGGCCGCCCAACAGCTCCAGCTGCGTCCGGCTGTCCGACACCAGCTCCCACACATTTTCCGCGTTGCGCTCCAGCGTCAGCTCCCGGTACTCGATGTCGCGCCCGATGCAGGAGAGCGTCGCCTTGCCGCTGCCGCGCTTGTCCTCCACCAACGTGAAGCTGGAATCCACCGCGCCGCTGATAGCCGTTGTGCCGGAGATACGGCTGAACACATCGTCGGCGAATTCTTTTCGCAGATGGTGGATCAGCAGAATGGCGATGCCGTGGGCATCCGCAATACGCTTCAGCGCGGAGAGGTCACGGTAGTCATTTGCGTAGGTGTTGTCATAACCGGCACCGCGGATCATTTGCAGTGTGTCGATGATGACCAGTACCGTGTCGGGGTGTTCAGAAAGGAACGCGCGGAGCTGTTCCTCCAACCCCTTGCCAAGAGTGTCACTGTTGGTGGTGAAGTGGACGCTGGCTGGGGCGTCCTCCGTGATCTCAAACAGGCGGTTCTGGATGCGGAAGGTGGAGTCCTCCAAGCAGAGGTAGAGCGTGGTGCCCTGCTTCACGCCCATGCCCCAGACGGGATCACCCTTCGCCACCATGACGGCCAGCCACAGCGCCAGCCATGACTTTCCCACCTTGGGAGAGCCTGCGAGGATGTGCAGGCCCTGAGAGAGCAGCGTGTCCACCACGAAGTTCAGCGGTGTGAGCGGCTGACTCATCAGCGTTTCACCGTCGATGGTCAGCAATCGGTTTTCTTTTTTCAATTTCGGATCCTCCTTAAAAAATAGTGCTCCCATCGGAACGATAAGAGCGAAAAAAGCAGAGGGGAGTTACCACGGAACGGCACGTGGTTTCTTCCCTCTGCTTGTATTGTGGAGGAATTCATGCTATGCTGAGAAAAAGAGCGGACAAATTAAAAATCAAGTAGGACAATTTTTGCAAGGGAGGATACACATGGGAGGCAGCGTCATTTTCTACACCTATGGCAGCACCTTGGAACTGAACGGCCAGCAGTTGACCGCTGGTATGCTGACCGCCGATCTGCTGAATCTGTCTCCGGACGAATACATGCGCCTGAAAAAGCGTATGACACAGATCACCGATCTTGCGGAAGAATATGAGCGGAAGCGGGACATAGCGCTTTGGTGGAAGCTGAATGAGAAGATGGACGCGCTCTGCCAGAAACTGCGCCGGTATCAGGTGTTCCGCCTGCTGCTAGACGAAGACGAGGACGCTTTCTTCTCTGCCATACGGGAGATCACGGAGCAGTTCAGCGTATTTCCCACAGAGGATCGAGCACCGACAGCGGAAGCGCAAAAAAGGCAGTTTGAGCGTGTGGCGAATCAATTCTCCGAGCGCGGCGAGTACGCTCCCCTCGACCTGTTCCATCCGAGTGAGGCGGATTTGGAAAAGGGGAAGACTTTTTATTATGAGCTGCTTCGTGCCTTCGGCCCCACCAAGGACGCATGGCGTGGCTACCAGAAGTACCTTGACCGCTACGCGCTGTACCTCCATGACATCCGTGCTTTCAACGAGACCATTCGGAACTTTATTCAGTTCAGCTTGTCCAAACTGGATCATAACAGCCCGGAGGAGTACGCGAAGGCTCTCTACGGTTTCTACAATGATGAGCGCATTGCGGAAAAGCTGATCGTCAATCCCATCCGCAACAACGGCGATTGCTATACGACCCACGACGCCTACGAGCTTTCCTATTCGCCGCGGCAGTTGCCGGACGGCTCCGTTGCTATCTGTCAGGAGCACGTGACCGACAGCTTGCAGGCGCTGATGAAAGCGGATTATATGCTGGCGCTGAACAGCGGACACAACGTCCGCCGCTGCATCATCTGCGGACGGTATTTCCTGCTCAAGAGTGGCGTCCACGCGTTATACTGCGAAGGGGCGTGTCCCCACGCGCCCGGCTACACCTGCCGGCAGTTTGGTTCTGTGGAGGTGCAGAAGGAGCTGGCGAAGGACATTCCCAAGGTCAAAGTCAAGGTGACCGCCTTTGCCCGCATCACAAAGGATATGCAGCGGGATGCGATCTCACAGGAGGACGCAAGAAAAGCCAAGGACTATGTGCGGGATCTGCTCTATGATGCCCTGCGCGATGCAAATATCTCCGTGGAGGCTTTCGAACAGAGTATTTCCTCTGAGCGCGTTTACCAGCGCTGCGGGATCACCAGAACGGCCAATCCGAGGGGCCGTCCGCCGAAGAAAAAGGCGGGTGAGCAAGCATGACCAACGAGCAACTGGTTCGCCAATATTATGACGGTGATGAAGCTGCGCTGGAAAAGCTGTACTATAAAAACATCGGTCTGATCCGCGGCATCGCCAAGGAAGCCGCGGCGGAGTTTAACTGCTTGATGACGGATCAGCATCATCCAAATCAGTTTTCCGCGTATACGAAAACGATTCTGGACGACCTCTGCGGCGAGGGCGCGTTGGAATTCCTGACACGGATACAGAGTCGGGAGTATGACGAGAGCCGCGCCGCGCTCACCACCTATCTTTACCCGCATTTGAAGGGGCGCATGACCCGCTGGCTGGAACAGAATATTGGCTGCATGGCACTGAGCAAGGACGAGATGTCTGCCGTCCGACAGGCGCAGAGGCTGTATCATGTTACATGGAAGGATACCAGTGAAATCGCGGAGGAGTTGGGCATTCCCGAGGCTCGTGTCAGCCGGTATGTTCGCTACAACACCCATTTCCTCGGTGTGCATGACCTTGTCCCGGAGGGCTATGACGGCGATCCCTATGAGCGGCTGATGCCTGGGACGCTCACCGCTTCGGTGGAGCAAGCCGTGTACCGCAAAGTCTGCATCGAGCTCCTTCGGGAGCTGTTCGATACCCTGCCGAAGAAGGACAGGGACATTCTCGGCAAGACCTGCGACGTGTTCGGATACCCGGAGGCGACCTTGAAAGAGATCGGGATGTATCACATGATGAAGGAGTCCGCCGTGGAGAAGGCGAAGAACCGCGCGGTCGAGAAGCTGAGAGAATCCTATCCCGGCAGCAGGCTTCAGGTATGGAGGGCTGTTCATCGTATGATGCGGAGACCGATCCCGCCGCTGGGGGATGACAGTGATCTGCGGCGCGACTTCCCGCAGTATGCCCGCGCCTTGGCGGAGGTCTATGGCGTGCTGAACGAAGCCACTTCAGATATGGATCAATTTGCTGAGTAAAAAAAACCTATGCAAACATTTGTACATCCAACTGTGTTATTATCCTATACAAGCCCATCCGCAGATGCTATACTCAAGTAAAGTAAGTGAAAGAAGGGATATGTACCATGCTGACGGAAAAAGCCAACGCCATCTGCCTCTTGGAAGTCCTGAGAGAATACTCCGACGCGGAACACATTCTGCCTATGCGGGAGATCATTGGAAAGATGCAGTCCCTCTACGGCATCAAAATCGACCGCCGCACCGTTTATGGGGCCGTTGCGCTTTTGATCGAGCTCGGTTACGACATTTCCATTTACGAGGACAACGGTGTCGGCTATTACCTCCGCAGTCGGGAATTGGAGCAGTCAGAAGTCCTTCTGCTGACCGACGCGGTATATTCCTTCCCGTTCATCCCTGCAAAGCAGACCGAGCAGCTTGTCCAGAAGTTGCAAAAGCAGCTTAGCGTCTACCAGCGGAAGCGTTATCGCTATCTGACCATATCGCGGCAGGACCGCAAGACCGACAACCGGCAGGTATTCTGGAACATTGAGCAGTTGGATGAGGCGATCGCGCAGAAGAAAAAAGTCCGGCTCGGCTATCTCCACTACGGGCTGGATAAAAAACAGCATGAGACAAAGACCTATACGCTCAGCCCCTACGAAATGGTTTACATGAATGAGCGGTATTACCTCATTTGTGTTCCCGACCACGCGCCAAATACACGTCTTTACCGCATTGACCGCATGAAGGATATTCAAATTTTGGATGACCCTCGCAGCAAGGCTGTCGCCCGTCAGGAGGCACAAAATGCTGTCTATGCCTATGTCGGCGCGCCGGAGCGCATCATCATGTACTGTGACCGAGCCATCTTAGACGATGTGATCGACCGCTTTGGCACAGAGGTACAGATCCGTGAACACGACGAAAATACCTTTACCGCCAGTTTTACCGCACCGCCGCGCGGCGTCAAATTCTGGGCGCTGCAATACCTACCGCATGTGGAGGTCGTAGAGCCTGCGTGGCTGCGGGAGGAGATCATCGAAAGCCTTATGCAAAATCGCTATTTGCTGGGGGACGATCAATTCACGGGCTTACCCGTGCATTGATAATAATTTTAAGGAAAGGACTGTGTATTATGGCTTACGAGACGCCCCTAACCATCGCGGAAATTGTAAATGACATCTCAGCAAATAAGTATGTTCTACCATCTATTCAGCGAGAATTTGTATGGGGTACTCCCCAAATTGAAAGGCTGTTCGACAGCATTATGCAGGGATACCCAATTGGAACATTTCTTTTTTGGGAACTCACCAATGAGCAGATCACATCATATACATTTTACAGCTTTCTTCAAAATTACCACGAAAAAAATGCCAGACACAACCCAAGAATAAATCTTGCAGACTTGCTTTTATCAATTGCTTCTGCGCAGTGGAAGGAATTAGACGCACGAAAGGAAATTACGGATTTTGTTGATGAGATCAACTCTATTGGCTATGGGTTCAATGTAAATAAAGACTTTGTCTTGAAGGCATCCCTTGTGCTTAGTGATTTCCGTGATATAGCGTTTAAGGTCGATAACTTTAATAAAACGAATATGTTGAAGATTGAACAAAACTGGCAAACAATAATATGATCACTAAGGTGGATATCTTAAAAGCGAAAAACCTTAGCAGTCTCCTTCGTATGACGGAAAATTTTTGCGGGGAATAACAGATTTGCACGATGCTCAATAATTGTTAAGCAAAAAAACGGCCATCTGCCAATGAAAAGGCAGATGGCTGAAATTTAATCTAATGTTATATCCCGTATCAAGTCTGCGTATCCAATTGAAATGTGTCGCTCAAATAAACTTGGGATCAAAGAAAAAATAAGTCGAGGGGAATTCCCTCGACCTATTTTTTCGTGCCCTGTACCGTCCGGTTTGCCCCATAGGTCACATTGTGTACCTATAAACATGAACCGTTTGCTTTCCGGGGTGTTGAACGTGAAAGAGGTATCTATCAGGGAAAATTAGGACAACTCGTAGCTCTCCTCGACCTGGACCTTGCCGCTCTTGAAGCGAATGCTGCCGAAGAGGAAGGCAAAGACCACAACGCCAAGGTTGCCAAGCAGCAGGGGCAGAGGCAGCTCGAACGAAGAGGTAACGCCGGAAACGACGATCACCAGGAGGTCAACGATGCACAGAGCCTTGAGAGCGCCGTTGCTGATGTGGAAGTTGGACTTGTTCCAAGCCTCGGGCAGGACCTTGGGCATGTTCCACAGGCACAGCACGATCATGGTCTTGGTGATGGCACCGACAGTGATGGTGATGTTGCTGATGATGTCGATATCAATACCGAAGGCGATGGGGACGAAGCCGACCACATAGTAGAAGCCCAGCAGGATCAGGGGAGTGCGATACTTGGGGTGCAGACGGGCCAGGGAGCGGGGATACCAGCCGTCGTTGCAGGCCTGCATCAGGGGCTTGGTGCAGGTGGCGATGGAGCTGTTCAGGGTGGTGAGCAGAGCCATCCAGCCGCCGCCGATGCAGAAGAGGTAGTACAGGGGCTTGGAGAGGATCGCCTGGGCCACGACGGTCATGGGCTGGCCGGCAACCTGGTCAACAGGAAGCACGCCGGAAGCGACCACACCGATCAAACCATAGAAAACGGAGACGCCCAGAGTGGAGAACAGCATAACGCGGGGGATATCGCGGGTGGGGTTCTTCGCCTCGCCGCTCATCTGGGTGACGTACTGAGCGCCATCGCAGGTGTAGCTCATGAGGACGGAAGCCTGCCACAGACCGACGGCACCGTGGGTCATGAACTGGGTGGGCTCGAAGTAATTGCCGTCCAGCTTGGTCAGACCGACCGCAGTAAAGGCCGTCAGGGAGATGACCAGCACGATAACTGCTGCGTTCTGAATCTTGGAGAACGCGTTGATACCGAAGGTGTTGGTGATGAACAGGATGGTGAGGATCGACAGAGCGATGACCTTACGGCTCACATTGGGGAGGAAGGGCATGGCATAGTCGGCGAAGGACAGAGCGTACATACAAAGGGTAACGCTTGTCAAAAGGGCAATCATGGAATAGGTGCCGGTCCAACGGGGGCCAAGGAAGGTGCCCACCATGGAGTAGTCACCGCCGCGGAAACGTGCTACGGAGTTCAGGAAGATCTGCGGGGAACGGGCCAGGACGGCAATGATACCGCCGATGACGAACGCGATGCAAACGCTTCGGCCGGTCTCATCAATACCCCAGCCGGTCAGGGACATGATACCGGAACCGATGATGGAGCCGATACCGACAGCCATCAGGTCCCAGAAGCCAAGGACTCGCTTCAGGTCCTTTGTGGACGACAGATTCTTAGAATTGTCTGACATGTTTTTTCTCCTCTCTTTTTGTGCGATTCTTTTATTCCATGTGAGTGTGGGTTAAGGCACTCACTTGAGAATACAGGGGGGATCACTCGCGGTAGTTCTTGGCAAACTCCGCCTTCAGGGCGCTGAGCTTCTCGGGATCGCCGGCGATACGCAGGCCGGTGAGCGCCATAAGCTTACTGGCAAGGATGCACTGGTCGATGGGGTAGTCCTGGCAGGTCAGCAGAGCGGTCTCGTCCGCGTGACCAACGGGAACAGGCTCGCCGTCGGGAACGATGGGGAAGGTGATCTCTACGGTGGGGAGCTTGTAGGCCACGCTGCCGAGGTCGGAAGAGGCCTTGGGCAGGTTGCCGAAGGTGAAGCGGGAGGAATCGATGCCCAGATCCGCGGCATAGTCAGCAGCGTTGTGATACAGGCTGGGCACGGGGGTAGCGCAGTACCAGGGAGCATCCCACTTGTAGATGGCGGTGGTCTCCGTCATCAGCTCGGCGCCCTTGATGATGTTGTCAACGCGGCGCATCATGGAGTTCAGCTCGGCGGAGTCGTTGGTGCGCAGCTCCACGTTCAGCGTTGCCTCATCGGGGACAGAGTTGGCGGCGGTGCCGCCCTTGGAGATGATGTAGTGGATGCGGTTCGTCTCGACCATGTGCTCGCGCAGGTACTCCAGCGCCGTGCAGGTGAGGAGCACCGCGTCCAGCGCGCTGCGGCCCTGCTCGGGAGCGGAGGAGGCGTGGGCGGTGCGCCCCTTGAAGGTGAGCCAGTTGTCGTGGGTGGGCCACACGATGGCCTTACCGGTGACCTCGGAGCCCCAGTTGCCGCCGTAGTGGTTGGCGAGCATCAGGTCGACCTCGTCCATGTAGCCGGCTTCGACAATGTAGTGCTTCGAGCCCTCGAGCTCTTCAGCGGGGGTACCGTAAACGATAACAGAGCCGATATCCTTGAAGGCTTCCTTCAGGCCCAGTGCGGCGGAGAAGCCGGAAGCGGCGATCAGGTTGTGGCCGCAGGCGTGGCCGTTGGGCAGCGCATCATATTCCAGCATGAGGCCGATGACGGGGCCGCCCTCCTTGCCCTTGTACACAGCCTTGAAGGCGGTGGGCATGTCGATCTCCTGATCGAACTTGGGGTGCTTGCCGACCAGACCGCGCTGGACTTCAAAGCCTTCCTTCTCCAGTGCGTTCTCCAGCAGGGCGGAGGACTGGAACTCTTCCCAGCCTACTTCCTTGAATTCCCAGATCTTCTTTGCGATCTTATGGACCTTTTCGCGGTTCTCATCGATGACCTGCATCATCCGCTGTTCATTCGGGGTCATTTTCATTCCTCCATTTCAT
>UMKG01045212.1_pt1 | contig 11019 bp, 7 predicted proteins | sample 1966261 | NCBI WGS metagenome assembly UMKG01 (sample SAMEA4836169, study PRJEB28245) | human gut metagenome | biome: gut microbiome; material: fecal sample | place: Denmark | collected 2008 | reverse complement strand
TAGGGAAAGCCAAGGCCGTCCACTTCGCGGCGGAAAACTTCCAGGTTCTCGCTATGCGGGGTGTTGACCTGGCGCACCGTGATGATCTTAATTTCATCCCCGGGGTGGGCGGTGTCGGCCAGAATCGGGGTGATGGGGTAACAGGTAGGCTGTGCGGCGGTTTGGGTGTAATTCACTGAATCGGCCGCATAGGGGGTGATGGCAAAGTTGCTGTCCAGCGGGATCGCCGTGATATAAATTCGTTTCATAGAAAGTGGAGTCCTTTCCTGCCGCCGCAGCGGCATTTCTTGTTTCCAGTATAGCAATTTTAGGCAGGTAACGCAATGAAAATTCATACTGGCAATGCCCGGTATGGTTCAGGGGCTGCGAATAGGCTGCGGACGTTATGGAAAAGGAACGCATCCGTCTTCCCTTTGTGGGTTGGTTTGCTTACACAATGGCAATAGAGTTTGAGGTTGAGAAAGTTAAAGATCAAAAATCTTTTGCATTTTGTGCCGGCACGGGCACAGGCCAGGTGCGAGACCCTGAAAATCCGCTATAAAATCGGCTCGAAAAAGAAGAGACACGCACCAACCTGCGGCGAAAAATCAAAACAAAATCGGTGAAATTTGGATAGAATGTGGACAAGTGCAGGCATATATGGTATACTATAAACAGAAAAAACGGCGTTTTGCACAGGGATGCCATAGTTAATGGTAGTGTTTTCCGTTGTTTTTGCTGATGTATCTTACCCGCATAGCGGGAATTGAAACCGTACCGTACTCATCAACCGTTACGTAGATCGTCCGATGTATCTTACCCGCATAGCGGGAATTGAAACGCCGGCCGGTGTGATATCTTGTAATACCCGGCCTTGGATGTATCTTACCCGCATAGCGGGAATTGAAACCTTCTTTTTGGCCTTTTGTTCCGGCGGCAGCTGCCGATGTATCTTACCCGCATAGCGGGAATTGAAACCCTCTTTTGTGGGGCGTATCGTGATGCTGTCCCTGCTGATGTATCTTACCCGCATAGCGGGAATTGAAACAATGCCTGCGCCTGCATGCGCTGCTTGCTGATGTCGATGTATCTTACCCGCATAGCGGGAATTGAAACCTTTGCAAAATGCTATGTACTCATCAACGCACTTTTTGATGTATCTTACCCGCATAGCGGGAATTGAAACGGATCGCCAGGAGTACGTCGTCAAAGCCGTGGAGAGATGTATCTTACCCGCATAGCGGGAATTGAAACGCCAGAGACTGCTTATCCAGATGCAGAGCACGACCAAGGTGTATCTTACCCGCATAGCGGGAATTGAAACTGATTTTTGTTTACCATTTCGATACTAGTCATTTTGATGTATCTTACCCGCATAGCGGGAATTGAAACGGCATCATATCGCCAATCAGATTATACATTTCAGATGTATCTTACCCGCACAACGGGAATTAAAACACAAACACACCCACAGGGTATGTTTTCCCTGTGGGTGTGTTTTGCTATTTTTACGGAAGGAACCGCCATGAACAGCCTGATTCTGACTTTGGACGCTGGGGCAGGGTGTTGCCTGCCCATCGCTTACCAGCAGCTGACGCAGGGGGCCCTGTATGCCGCCTGGCGCGGTAGTTATCCCCAACTGCACGATGATGGATTTGATGGCGGCGGACAGATCTTCCGCCTGTTCACCTTCGGCCCACTGGAAGGGCGTTACCGTGTGCAGGGCAGTGAGATCAACTTTACAGGCCTTGTGCGGCTGGAAGTACGCAGCCCGGTGGATGACCTGCTGTATGCCCTGGGCAAAAGCTTGACCGAGAGCGGCGCACTGCGGCTGGGGCGGTGCGTGCTGCCCCTGCGGGACCTGCACAGCGAGGATCACTACCTGTTTACCTCTCCCCTGCCAGTGCGAATGGTAAGCCCACTGACTCTGCACAAATCGCTTTCCGATGGAAAAACGCTTTTTCTTTCCCCCGATGATGACGCCTTTGCCGCCCAACTGGCTGCCAATACAGCCCACAAGCTGGCCGCCTGCCACTGCACGGCAGATCCGTCCATCACACTGTACGCGGCCGGAACGCGCTTGCCGCACAAACGGGTAACGCAGTTTAAGGGTATCTACCTGACCGGATGGGAGGGCGATTTTCTGCTAGAAGGCGCCTCCGAAACGCTCTGCCTTTTGTACCAAACCGGCCTTGGCGACCGCAACAGCCAGGGATTTGGCATGTTTCGATTGCTTTCAGCTACGCAGACCCGCTGACTTTGCGGTAGTCTGGTTGGTGTATCTTACCCGCACTGCGGGAATTCCCATACCAAAAGCACCCCCACTAGGGAAAAATCCTGGTGGGGGTGCTTTTTCTTTTCATTTATGCCTGTTTGATGGAAAGTGAAATCTTCTCTTTGCCGCCTTCCCGCCTGATATCCAGCACTTTGACACGCACAGTCTGGCCGACCTGCAGCTCGTCCTCGATCGATTGAATGTACCGGTTGGAAATTTCCTTGATGAAAACCAATCCGCTGCGGCGGTTGCCCAAATCTACAAATGCGCCGTAGGACTTCAGGCTTGTCACGCGGCCTATGTACACTCCGCCGATGTGCAGGGTAGAATTTTCTTGGGTTGGCAGTGTGGCAGCTGTTTCCCGGTGCGGCGCAAACGCGGGCGCGCGGTTCTGCCCAACCTCGGATGCCACTTCAATACTGGTGTCCAACGGGTGGGGCAGTGTTACAAGGCTTGCTGCATTTCTGCGGTGGTTGGCAAACCAGTTGAAAATAGCGGGCTCGCCTTTCCCGTTTCGCGTCTCGCTCGGGTAATCTACCGTCTTGCCCTGGGTGCTCCGTTTGTCCACTATCTTCAAAAGGCTCTTTACGGATGGTGTATCGGTGTTGATGCGCCCATGGGCGGCCAGCAGAGAATCCAGGGGCAGTGGCTCGGTATGATAGCACAGCGTGCCGTTCTGCATGGCCAGGGTGCGCAGTTCGCCGCCCGTCAGGGCGATTTTGCAGCTTCCGTATCCCACGGGCTTGCCGTGACCAAGCTTGTGCAGGCGGGTGCTTGCGGGCTTGTTCTCGCCCAACGTTAGCACAAAAGCAAGCTCTTCCAGCTGTTCGCGGGTGATGCGGTCAAAGTAAACACTGCCTTTGAACACGCCTTTCATCGCTTCCAGCGTGGAGTTCTGGTTCGATCGCTGGGTGATGGTTTTAGGGGCGCTGTGCCAGTAAAATTTGCGGCCGCGGGCGTTCGGTTTGTATGCGCGGAAAGGGTTTTCGCCCCGTGCCGCGCCCCGTTTTGCCGCGGCATAGAAATCATAGTTCCAGAAGATCACGTCCCGCACGTTGGGCTTTTCCAGGTAGAATTCATACGCGCTCGGTTTGGGGCTGCTCAAAATCGGCAACGTTTTGTTGCCAAGGCTTTCGTACTGTTCTGCAGCGGCGTCAGTAAAACGCACACGCCCGGATGTTCCCTTGCCCTTGACCGTGCCAAATAGTGCACAGCCGGGGCATAAGGCATCAATGTCCGCGCAGGGGGCGTAGCTGCCCATGATTTCGGCCCAGCCGCGGCCCTGCATGACACGGCCGATGGAAGCGCCGCTCAAATAGCAGCGCGGCGTGCCGTTGTCATCGGCCAGTAGATACCAAACTGGAACCAACCCGCCCTGCTTTGGGTCGCAACTTTTAACGCTTTGCAGTGCCTGCAGCAGATCGGCGTGGGCCTTGCTCTTCGCGTCATTTTTGGCAGATTCCTGCAAAACGTAGCATAGATCGCGGAAAGGCGTATCATCCTGCCAATGGAAAATCTCCGAACGGCCCGGTTTAGGTGCTAGTAGCCGTACATAGTAGGCAGCACCCACGCGGCGGCCATTTCGCGGTGCAGTGACGGGCTGGTTAAATTGCAGCCAGCCGATGGGGCCGTCTGCATTCAGATGTGTGTGCTGCCCATTCATATAGTCTTTGCCGTTCCACTTCACGCGGCCGCTGTGCATGATGGTGTAGTAGTTGTTCTCGGTCAACGTGATGTTGTCGACCATGGTAGCGGCGTAAAGCGTCCACTGCTTCGTGTTTGGGTCATAGCCCAGCAGGCCGTGATCCTTAAAGCCGTTTGTGGATGGCAGACGCTGGCTGAATGGAAAATCCGTGCTGTCCCGCAGCACAGACAGGCAACTGTCGGTTGCTGCCTCGTATACGGCGCGTATCGCACCGCGAATCTCACTGCCAGGGATGGTGGGTGTGCCGCCCGGTAGGCGGAAAAATGGGTAGCATTTATGGTCGATCTTCTCGTCACGCACAGCTTTGGCCGTGTCGGGAATAAGCAGAGGCGTGTCGGTAGTCAGGGTATAATCCAACCGCCCGGTCAGGAGCTTGCCGGTGTAGTAAGCATCCACTGCTGTGCGCGTGGGTGCATTGCTCAGCGGCACAAAGTTATAGGGGTTTACAACGTAGGCCATTTACTCTTCCCCCTTTTCAAAGCCCACCCAACGGGTATCGGCCACAAAGGCCATCCCATTTTCTGGGTCATAGTCAAGGTATTCGTGCAAAATCAGTGCGTCATTCTTTTCCGCAGGCAAGGTGTAGTGCCCGCCACCGGTGGAAGTCATGCTGCAGCCGTCCTGCTCAGCAACATCCAGCAGTTGCGTTTCGGTCAGGTAGTCACCCGCATCAACGGCCAGCCTCCAGCGGAATGCCTGGCCCACGCGGCTGCGGCAGAGCCAGAGCTCCTCTGCCGCACCAAACACACGCAGCTCCAATAGGTTTTCCGGTGTAGGCAGCGGTACACCGTCGGCCGTGCGGCCCGCCGCAAAACGGTCAGTGTAAAACGCCGCCCAAAAGCCGTCCATCAGGTTTTGCTGAACAAGCGCTTCCAGCTCGGCCTCGGTTGCTCGGCCGCAGGCTTTCACCCAAGGTTTGTTTCCGTTCATTTTGCCACCTCCGCTAAAGCGTGAAGTAGATTCTCTTTTTGCAGTGGACGACCGTTCAGGGTCAGCGTTATGACAGCAGCCCGCCCGCGGCCTACGCTGTTCTCGCCGCCAACGGTCAGATAACCGCGGTCAAGGTCCAGCAGCGCCGCGCCAAGCAACTGCCGCTGGGACGCATCCAATGCACCCTTGCGCAGCCGGATCGTCAGCGTACCCTGCCCACCCTGCTGTACGCAGGAAGTATACAGCGCCTTGCTGGCTGTGCCTGCAGTAAAGCGGTCCAGCGCGTTGCGGGTCAGGATGTACGCCTGCCCGCCGGAAATTTCGGTTTCGTCAAAAGTCAGAACCGAGCGCTTTTTGAGTATGCCATCCCCGGAATAGCCAAACAGCGCGTTCACAGCTTTTTTCTCCTGTTCGGTGCCGCCCATCTCGTCCAGCATGGCCAACATATGGTGGCGGAATGCACCTGCCCAGCCTGTGCCCGGCAGCACTGGGCGACCTTTGCCGTTTTCCAGCGCGCAGTAGTCTGGTCCATTCTTATCTTCATTTTCGCTCACATCGGAGGTGTACCGCCGTACGATGAAGCTGCCCATCATTCGTAGCTCAGCGCACAGGACATCTTCCTGCGGGAAAGTCTCGCGCCCAACTACGGGAGTTGCGTCGGCAAACGAGTTGGCATCGTCTGAATCAAAGGCCAGCCAGGCGTCCAAATCAGCTGGGAAGTGAAACGCCTTTTTGCAGACATCCGCCGCCATGCGGCCGTACCCGCGGGTCGTGCGCCCGCCAAAGGCAAGTCCATCGGCGGCGGCCCCGGCCAGCAGGGCATCCAACAGCGGAAGGGCAGGGTCATCTGACCAGCCGCTCCACTCGATCACGGCGGTGTAGGGTACGCTGCATTCCGCCGTTTCAAAGTCATATTTTGCCTTGGGGATAGCGATTTTGCGCTCATCCAGCCCAACGCCGTCGCGGTGGGTGAACCGAACCTTCGCGCCGGCAGGCAGGGCGGCATCCCCCACCAGAACAGCGCTCTCGGTCATGTCGTTGCCCACGGTGTTTTTACCGAACAGCAGATCGGCATCCTCCCGGGGCAGCCTGCTGCGCAGCACACCGGCCAGCGCGCTGCCCGGGATCATAGGCAGACCGCGGCTGTCCAGCATCAGGTCGTTATCGGTGCGGTCATTTTTGCCGCCAGAAAGGCGCAAAGGTGAAAGCTGGGTGAATCGGCAGAGATAATAAAGTTTAAGCTTCTCACGCATTTTCCGTTTCCTCCTCTTGGCGGCGGTAGTACAGCAGGTGGATTGCACTCTCCAACGGCAGTTTCCAGCAGGCTGCAATGCTTTGCTGCAACTGTGGGAGCGTCTGCTCCATTTCTCCCGCAAAGACGGGATCCGCCGCCAGCATAGCGGGCAAGGCGGGCGTGGTGTTTTTGCCGTACAGCACATCAAGCAGTGCATTAGCGGCATTCCGCTTGCTTTCAGTCTTGATGCTGTTGACCCGATTGCGCAAATCTTGCAAGTTTTCGGCCTCGGAAAGCATCAGGCGCAGGCGGCCCAGCACGCCCGTATCCAGGCGGAAAGTCTTTCCGTTGACCAGGTTCCACGCCGTTGTCTGCATGACTTCTTTCGCCTGCTGCAGCATGAGTGCACGGCGCAGCGGATTGCAATCGCCGTCTGCCGCAGGGGCAAAAGTATCCACTGCGGCCTTGCGCTCCACGGTCAGCGCGGCCATCTCCGCTTGGTTTAGCACGCGGCAACAGCCGAAGCCTTCCTGCACCTGTTCCGCGGTGTCGGGGATGAAGTGCGACGGCAGAACGGCGTCCTTGTCAGCGGTAAAGCAGTAGACACTGCCGCCGCAGATTGCAGTGCGGCGCGGCTTGGGCATCTGCCACATCATGTTATAGCCGCCGATGGTATGGTACAATAAGTAATCTTTACCGGTGTGGTGCGCGGCTATGCCGAGGCTTTCCTGCAGTGCAGTGGCAGCAGTTTCCGGTGTGGGAGCGTCTGTGTTCAGAATTAAGTCCGTTTCCAACAGAATAAAGAACGGTTCGCCCTTGTGGATCGTCACCTGCGTTTCCTGCACGGGCGCGGCGGTGATGCTGCCCAGCAGCTCACACACAGCATATTGGGCGCTCTTGCTGCGGCCAAACCGCAGCGGGGCCGTGCTCAGCAACGCGGCAGCCTGCCCGGCCAATGCTGCAGGCAGCGTTACCGTGCCGCCGTAAACAAGCCCAGCCTGCACGGCTTGCTGCATGTAGAGTGTCGCGTCGGAGTTGGCATCGCGGTGCTTATGATGATAGGTCGTTGTGATGGGGACCGACGCTGCCAGCAGCCCATGTTTGCCCGGCGCGGTGTAAACGCCGGACAAGGTCTTCTGTTTTCCGGCAGGAGCCTCGGTGCAGCGGTTGGCGTAAACTCCCTCGTTTTTCATGTAGACCAGCGCCAGCGGGGCCGGGTGGGAAATCTCCCCGCCAATGACCGGCGTCAGCGGGCTCCAGCGGGCCGTTCCATCCAGAAACAGTCGGCGAAACGCATCATCCGCCGCTGTGCCCTGCCGCAGGTACGCTCCGGCCAGGCAGCCGATGATGCTGCGTGCTGGGATGGCGGTCAGCTGCTTGCCGCAGCCGGGCAGCGTTAACGGCGTTTTCAGCTGCACATGGTAAGTCAGCGTGACTGTGTCTGCATCGGGCAGGGGCGGCTTTTGCGGTGCGGTGGGCGTGTCCGTACCCGGAATGTATGTAAGCCGCACATTGCCAAGCCCGCGGTTGCGGTGGGTTCCGATGTGCCGTGTTGCCGCGCAGCAGTGCTCCAGCAGGCACATCGCCTCGTGCGAGGCATTCTCTAGCCGCACGGGTGCTTCAAACACAAGAGCTTTTGCTTTATCCAGCGGGTCATATTGCCCCAAAACGCGGGTGAAGCGCAGGCTGCCATCATCGGCCACGCCGTCCTGCAGGCGGGTTTGGCCGCGTACATCGGTGTACAGTTGTTCCACGCGGCTATGGTCGGCCCACGCGGGATTTTGCTTCAGCCAGGCGGTAAATGCGGCCTCCTGTGGCAGGGCGGCGTCCCCCACCCACAGGCAGCCTTGGCGGCCTGCTTTGTCACCGAACAGCTCCGCCGTGTACGCAGCGGTTTCATCGCCCAGGGCAGCCAGCTCTTCGGCAGCGGCGCGCAGGCAGCCTTTCAGCCGCCGCGCGGGGATGCGGGGCAGACCGTCGGCGGTCAGCACAATGTCGATATCTACTGCGTTGCCGCGGCTTTCCCCATTTCCGGCACACAGGTCGGAGCGCAGCGTGATTCGGATTACATCCATCGGTCATTTCCCCCTTTCGGCGATCCAGAGATCGTAAATTTCGGCAATGTCATATAGCGCTTTCAGTTGGTCATTCTCGTTGGGGCTGAACGCACGCAGTGCAGCGGCAAAGCCTGGGGCGCGGTACTGCACCCGCGCAAGCTCCATTTGGGCGGCACTGCGGCTTTCTTCCAGTGCAGCGGCGATCTTTTTCAGATTGCTGCGGTTTGTGCCCATATCCTTGTGGGCAAGAATATATTTTACCAGCATTTCTGCGTTGGCCAGTGAGAATACTGCCTTGCCACTTTCCACCAGCCAGGGGCGGGCCATCAGGCCGCCAGTTTTTTGCCAGCTGCGGATATTGTCCAAATCACCGTCAATACCGCTGTGTAGGTAATGGAAGTCCAGCCAGCATTCTTCGGCGTGGGTGGAGTGTACAGGCTTTTTGGCGTTGTCGCAGGCTTGCTCGGCCAGGCTGTAGGCGCGGGCCACGGGGTAACCGCTGTGGAAAATACAGATGCCCGCGCAGGAGCTGTAGTCACCCGCCTGTCGCACGGCTGCAAGATAGCGGCGCGTGTAGTCCAGCGCAAAACGGGCATTGCAGATAAAAGTAAAATCGTCACCGTCAGCCACCACAATGCGGTAATGGTACGCACTCTCCCGCGGGTTTGAATACGTTTTCTGCAAGTATGCCATCGTATCGCGCAGCGAGGCCTCACCCGTGTGGGTAAAGGCGTTGGTGATTTCAGCGGTGAAGGCGCGCATTGTGTTGACGCAGAAATCATAGTCAGTGCTGCCGTTCAGCTTTTGCTGAATTTTTACGCCCATGTTGTTGCCGTCCGCATGGATGATGGCCAGCAGGCTTTCATCCTTCCACTCGGTGGTCATCTCATCCAGCAGGCGATTGCCATCGTTCTGCTTGTCGGAGCGCCGGCCCTTCTCCAACTTTTTGAGGCCCTCGGCAGTCAACTCTCGCTGAGCATCCTTAAAGGGCACACGGGAGACAATGGGCTGGTTTGTTGCTCTGTCACGCAAGGCAAAAGGCGCAGCGTAGTCAGCTCGGCCCGGCAGCATCCGGTTTTTCTCGGCGTCAACGGCTTCCATCAGGGCTTTATAATCGGCGCTGTAATCTTGGCCATCCACTTCGCAGCAGGCCGCCATCGGAATCATGCCGGGGGCATTTTCCAGCACAAGGCGGCTGAAACAGCGGTTGACCCGCAGATACGTTTCCCGGTCGCGGTACAGCACTGTCAAGTTGCCGCCGCCGCGGAACAGTTCCGCCATGCCAAGAATCCCGGCAGCAAAGGCATCCCGCACAGCCTGCAGTGTGAACGGAACATCCGCCGTTTGGCAGACGATACCCTCTTGTTCCGCTGCCGCGTACACCCAGTCGAATGCATCACGGATCATCTCGGTTCCACCTACAATGTCAAGTAGCCGATTGGAACGGAAGATATATTCCTGCTTGGAACGAATTGCGTATTGTGCAAGTATCACAGATTCTTCCTCCTTTTTCTGCGTTTTTAAGAACATTATACCAACTGCCTTGCCACTTTTCCAGTACATATGCAAAAAAGTAACAGAAGTCGAAAAAATATTTTACGGGGGTGTACAGGCTGCTGCTACATTTTTCCGCTTTGGTTTGTTTGTGGGTTCTATCTTTTTTATAGTGCCGTTTGAAGAGAAAGTTAAAGAAAAAAGCCCCAATTTTTTGTTTTAGTGCGAGTCCCACTTTTTCGGGAGTGATTTTCCCCCTATAAAACAGGGCCTCGCACCGGTGAAAATATAAAAACTGGAAAAATTTTCTTTGATTTTTGTGCGAAGGGTAGACAAAGTTTTAAACTTTCGCTATAATAAAAAAGTAAAGATAGAAAGCTGCACAAATTGTACTGCAAATTTTTTTGCGCGTTTTCGTTATTTTTGCTAATGTATCTTACCCGCACTGCGGGAATTGAAACGCCGAAACAACTTGACAGACCTGCGCCATTGAAATGTATCTTACCCGCACTGCGGGAATTGAAACTTATGATGGATTGATTGCTTCGGCAAATTTTTGTAATGTATCTTACCCGCACTGCGGGAATTGAAACAACAGCTGCATCAAGTACTCGATTGTATACTCCCAAATGTATCTTACCCGCACTGCGGGAATTGAAACGTCAGCCGCAAAATGCACGGCTCGTACTCGATATCAATGTATCTTACCCGCACTGCGGGAATTGAAACGGGATGCCCAAAATCTGCGACGGGTCCTGGCGGAATGTATCTTACCCGCACTGCGGGAATTGAAACGCCAAAGTCGGTATACATCGGCAAGACCCCCTAATGTATCTTACCCGCACTGCGGGAATTGAAACGGCTTGACCTCGGTATAACCAACGGTTTCAACGATGTATCTTACCCGCACTGCGGGAATTGAAACGTGTACTTGAGATTGTGTATCTGCCCGGTGGTAATATATGTATCTTACCCGCACTGCGGGAATTGAAACTTCTTCGTGGATTTCTTTTTAAACATAATGAATACCAATGTATCTTACCCGCACTGCGGGAATTTTCGCTTTCTATTCACCAATAAAAAACACGTCATTCGGTGGTACGCATCGGCCCGAATGGCGTGTTTTTTGTTCTTTCTTTTTTATTTTGTTGGTATATGAAAAAAAGCCTCCCTCTTGTGAGGAAGGCTAGGCCTGCGGGCGTCATTGGCGGACGTCCTTCACGGCCTCGGCTAAGCCGACACCGCCCAAGGTGGTGCCGATGGTGGTGGTAGCGGTTTCCACCGCGCCAACGGCGGTGATGCCCGCGCTGACCACGGCAGAGGAGCTGGCGCCCAGGCCGATGCC
>UMKG01064990.1_pt1 | contig 11136 bp, 20 predicted proteins | sample 1966261 | NCBI WGS metagenome assembly UMKG01 (sample SAMEA4836169, study PRJEB28245) | human gut metagenome | biome: gut microbiome; material: fecal sample | place: Denmark | collected 2008 | reverse complement strand
GCTTTCTGGTGAAGCAGGGGCATGAGGCTATGCTGGAGCATTCGCAGCTGTCCGTGCTGTTTACCTGTGACCGGGCCATTGCCAACGAGTTGGCACGGCACCGTATTGCGAGCTTTGCGCAAGAGAGCACACGGTACTGCAACTACTCGAAGGAGAAGTTTGGCGGGGAGCTGAGTTTTATTCGGCCGTATTATATTGATGTGACCGACACTGACAAGAAATGTGAAAGCGCAGAATATATACCTGGCAGCACCTGGCTTGATTCCTGCGAATCTGCGGAAATCCTTTATAAGGATATGATCGCACTCGGTATGCGTCCCGAACAGGCCCGTTGTGTGCTGCCGCTGTGCCTGAAGACCGAAATCGTGGTGACTGCAAACTACCGTGAGTGGCGCAACATCTTCAAGCTGCGTACTCCTGTGGCAGCACATCCTCAGATGCGTGAGCTGATGTGTCCGTTGTTGATGGAGCTTCAGAAGAAGATCCCGGTGGTGTTCGATGATATTTACACGTACTGGCCTGCGGATGACCAGACACGGAAGGGGAGCATGGTGAACGAGAATGCAGCAAAGAACGTATGATTTTCTCGCTAAGTTGAAGGTTCCCATGCTGACCTTCGGCGGGGAGCTGATAGGCGAGGCTGTGGAGATGGTCGTCGATGACTTGAACTCGCACCGATTTATGTCCATGAGGGATATCGAGGCATCACTGGCAGATAAGTTCAATTGCAGCCCTGGTGTTGCGGATCGCCGGATGCGGTATGCATTGGATATGGCGGAATATCGCTCTGGTGGGGTTAATGCTGAGCTGGAGAATTTGAAGAGTACGTACGATATTAAGGTGCTGTCGCTGAAGAAATTCTTGTATGCGGCAGGGAGAAGTTTGATGACGGAGGTGAGTGTGGATAATGACCGCGGGTGAATTTAACGAACTGGCCAAGCAGGGGAGAGTATGGGCTAAGATCGTGGCTAATTTTAGTGGTGAATATGGACTGGTTGAGAAAATTTCCGGTTTGACGAACCAGTTTGTTAGGTTTCGGTTCAAAGGTAAGAAGTGCGATACGATCATCTCGCCGAAGAATGTGATGTTTGAGATTGAGGATTAAATCTTTGTAACGCGAAAATTTCTTGATGCTTTATGAGATGAGTAGTCTCAAAATTATATTTTTGGAGGTTGAACTATTATGCAAAAAGAATGGTATAACTATTATCGCTATGTTGCTGGTGCAACGGGTGGAGGAATCGGAACTATTGTAGGCGTAGCTGTGGCTATCTGGGGCATTTATAAACTCGGTATGTACCACGGCGCTGACTGCGAAGTTGAGTATCTCGGCTACTTGTTCAATAAGCAACTTGGCGATGAACAATATGAACAGTGCAGAAAGGCAATCAATCGTCAAATAAACGAAGACTACGAGAAGGCAAAACAAAAATAAAGGCATTGAGCCGTGGAGAAATCTGCGGCTCTTATTTTTATTCACTCATAAATCAATTTGGAGGTTGAACATTATGGATGAAGTTAAATTTGCATGTGGTTCTGTACCTGTTAGGGTGGCAGCGAAAGTGTACGGGCGTGATTCTTCGTGGGTTCGTGCAGGCATCATCGCTGGTTGGTTGCCGATCGGTGAGGCGACGCGGAATGGTGTCAGGATCACGGATATCAAGCAGATGGACTCAAAGTATGGGAGGATCAGCTACTACATTTCCCCGAAGCTGCTGTATGAGCATACGGGGTATATGTGGGACGGCAAGAAGTAAGCGGTAAATAAAAAGGCCTCACATTCGTTGCTTGAGCGAGTGTGAGGTCTGAATTTTTGTGAAATTAAAGGAGAAAGCATTATGAAAAAGACTAATAAAAATAAAATCAACTGGAAGAAAGTTGCCATTATTGGTGGGGTGTTTGTGCTTGGCGTGGCAGCGGGTTCCCTCGGTGAAAATGCAGCGACTCGAAAGCTGCTCAAATATGAAACTGTTTTACTGGATGTGAAGAAATGTAAACTATGGGGCAAAGAAGGTATCGAATTCATGATGCACTGTCCCAAAGCCGGGATAGATATTCCATTGCAGGTGCCAGCTGAGCTTGCAAGGAATCATGCTGAGAGCTTACTCGGAATGCTTGATGGAGAAGTTACGCTCAGTCAGCTGATGAGTTGAATCGTCATTTCCTCAGAACTCGAGATACCGTAGATTGGGAAGTTCCAGTGGCCGCACCTATCAGTGCCTGTGTTAAACCGAGTTTTGAAAGGTCGTGAATTATCCCATCACGTTGATTCTTGGACATATTTTGGGGGACTGTTATGTGAACCAAAACTTGGCCGCCATGTTTGGTTATAATTTTTATGGCAGTTCGGCCATTGTTCCAAGCAGCACGACCTATCATGGCTCCGAATTTTTTGCTATACTGAGCAACAACAGATACCAGCTCGGCTGTATCGACGTTCGGAAGTACCTTTGCTAAATTAGAACCCATAATATCCTCCTATGTAACAGTTCTAATGGCGGCCAAGTGCATCGGATTACTGCTACTGGCCTTTACTAGCGTAAGTATACCACACCAAATCATGAACAAACAATGATATGAAAGGTTAAAATTTTATGAAGATGATTAAAAATATTATATTATGGGTTCGGCCACCCTGATTTACTTGACTACGGGCAGAGCACATGATATCCTTGATACATGATGAATAGGAGGTGCTTTTATGGCACGGACGGTAAAATGCCCTGGTTGCGGTGCTGATCTTACGGTGAGGGATGACAACCGGGATTTCATGTTCTGCGAGTTTTGCGGGACGAAGGTTCGGCTCGATGACTATCAGGAGACGCATCGGTTTGTGGATGAAGCACGGATCCAAGAGTCCAAGGATGCGAAGGAACTTGAACTCAAGAAAATGGAGTTTGAGGAGCGGAAACGAAAGGAAGATCTGAAAAGTGCCTTTGCAATTATCAAGGTGTCATTAGGAATAACGCTTGGTGGACTGGGAATTTTAATGATAGGCGCAATTTTGGAAACACTTGGCGTTATTAAATGAACGATTTCTGCCCATTTTATTTTTCGCAATTTTTGGGATTTTTCGAGAAAACGTCAAAAAAGTGCCATTTTTGTGGCCAAAAACCCACTTTGTGGCCAAAAATTTATATAAAAATGGCCACAAAATATAACGTAGTTACGTTTAAAATATGCCGTTTGGCCAAAAACCCACTTTTTTCTTTAACTTACTTAAAAAAATGAAAAAATATATATAGTAATAGAGGATAAAAAACGGGTTTTTGGCCACAGCGAGTTTTTACTTGTAAATGCACGCCCAAGGGTGTATCATAGAACCATAGTGTACGAACGTAACGCTTCTGATTCTACGAGGTGAAAACCATGAGCTACATGGATGAGCTGGCAAGAAAATGGCGCGAACACGACCGCTCTTTTGAAGGGCGAGATGTTCTTCCGAATGGCGATGAGGTTTGGACTTATACCACACTAGAACTTGGTCTTCCAGTATTATGGCTGAAACACCCGGATGGCTCATTTGAGTATCGAGTGATTCACACTCCAGGTTATGATCAGGATACCGGTGAGCATTGGTGCTGGGAGTGCCACAAGATGCTTGCACATTGCGGCGACATCTGGAAATGCAATCAATGCGGTAATGAGATTGAAAATCAAGATATTGATATCCTCTCATCGCCGACAGAAGAAGCCAGTTATCCAGATGATAATCTTGAGCCTGAGTCGGAATGGTTATATTGATATTTGCATTTTATGCCTCTGCGCGAAAAACGCAGGGGCTTTTTCTTTTGCTCTGAAAATTCCTAAAAATTCACATTTTTTCCTAAAAACTCACGCGAGAAAAACATCCCCTTTTATGGGGGGAATAGAATGCGTCTCAGGATGCACTATTCCTCTTATTTTGGAGGTTGTATCATGCTCGAAAACAAATTCAAGACAGGATTGATAAGGGAACTGAAAGAACGCTTTCCCGGCTGCATGGTTGTCCATCTTGACCCAAACGAGATTCAGGGAATCCCCGATCTCTTGGTTCTCTACGGCACAACATGGGGCGCATTGGAGGGCAAGAAGTCAGTGAGTGCATCTCATCGTCCAAATCAGGACTATTACGTTCACCAGATGGACGAGATGAGTTTTGCGGCCTTTATCTATCCCGAAAACAAGGAGGAAGTTCTTAATGAACTGGCGAGATCATTCGAGGCTCACGGGGAAACATGCCCTCCTCGGAGCAAGTAACTACCATTGGTTAAACTATGACGCAGATAGATTGACCAATGCAGTTCTTAATTACCAGGCGAAGGAACGGGGAACACGACTGCACGCATTTGCAGCAGAGTGCATTGATCTGAAGCAAAAACTGCCGAAGAACAAGAAAACCCTTAATACCTACGTGAACGATGCCATTGGTTTCCGCATGGATACCGAGCAGGTGCTGTATTACAGCGACAACTGCTATGGAACTGCGGATGCCATTTCGTTCAACGATGGGTTCCTTCGCATCCACGACTTAAAAACCGGAGCTGTTCCTGCACATATGGAGCAGCTCTATATTTATGCCGCTCTGTTCTGTCTGGAGTACGGATACCACCCGAAAGATATTCGGATGGAGCTCCGTATCTACCAGAACGATGAAGTTTGGGTCGAGAACCCCACTGAAGAGGAAATCAGCCCCGTCATCGCTAAAATCAAAGAGTTCGACCCGATTATCACTGATATTTTGTTAGGAGTGGCAGCATGAATCCGATTGAAAAAGACCTCCGTTCTTATTTTGGCATCACTTCCGAAAGCAATATCCTGGAGCACTATGGTACCAAGCGACATTCTGGTCGCTATCCTTGGGGCTCCGGCGATAACCCGTATCAGCATTCCGGCGATTTCCTGTCTCGTGTAGAGGAGCTTAAAAAGAAGGGCCTCTCGGAGAAGGAAATCCTGGAGACCATCAACGACTCTCTCCCTGACGAGTATAAGATGGGCTTGACCGAGTTCCGCACTGCACGTCAGAAAGCAGGCCATGACCGTAAGGCATTGGAGTACGATCAGATTCGTGCGCTGAAGGATGACGGTCTTGGTTGGAAGGAAATTGGTGACAAGCTCGGCATGAGCGAGTCCAGTGTGAGGTCCAAGTATAACAATGCGATTGGCGAAAAAGCCAGCCAGGCTGAGAAGATTGCCGCGACTCTGAAAGAAGAGGTCGATAAGAAGGGCATGATTGATATTTCCGAGGGCGCGAATCAGGTCCTCGGTGTGTCGGAAAGCAAGCTGGACGAGGCTGCTTATATTCTGGAAGCAGAATATGGCTACCAGCGCTATGGCGTTGGTATCAGACAGCCGACCAATGTCCGTCAGCAGACGAACATCACGGTTCTCGCAAAGCCGGAGTTCGACCAGAAGTATGCTTATCAGCATCAGGATCAGATCGATTCTCTGGGCGATTACCACTCCGATGATGGCGGCGAGACCTTCACGAAGCTTCAGCGCCCCTCTAGTCTGGATTCCAGTCGAGTTGCAATTCGTTATGGCGATGAAGGCGGCCTGGACAAAGACGGTGTTATGGAGATTCGCCGTGGTGTGCCCGACCTTGACCTCGGCAAGAGCCATTATGCGCAGGTTCGTATCCTCGTTGACGGTGACCATTATCTGAAGGGCATGGCTGTCTATTCTGATGATCTGCCGGATGGTGTGGACGTTATGTTCAACACCAATAAGCCTTCTGGCACGCCCAAAATGAAGGTCCTCAAGGAAGCAAAAGCGGATCCTGATAACCCGTTTGGTGCAGCTATCAAGGCCAACGGACAGAGCATGTATATCGGCGAAGATGGCAAAGAGCACCTCTCGCCGATCAACAAGCTAAAAGAAGAGGGCGACTGGGATACGATGTCCCGGAACGTCTCTTCTCAGTTCCTTTCCAAGCAGCCCAAGAAGCTGATCGAGAACCAGCTTAACCTTACTGTCGCGGATTACAAAGCCCAATATGATGAAATCATGCGGTACGATAATCCTACGGTCAAAAAGAAGTTGCTCAACGATTTTGCTGATACGGTTGAGGGAACGTCCATGACCCTGAAGGCATCTGCTTTCCCGGGTCAGTCCACGAAGGTTATCCTGCCGATCAATAAGATCAAGGAGACAGAGGCGTATTGCCCCACCTATGAGAACGGCACTCGGCTTGCACTGATCCGTTATCCTCATGCAGGTACCTTTGAGATTCCCATTGTGACTGTCAACAACAAGAATGTCAGCGGTAAGCGGAATCTCGGTGCAATTCAGGATGCAATCGGCATCAATGCAAAGGTTGCAGAGCGCCTGTCTGGTGCTGACTTCGATGGCGACACGGTTATGGCAATCCCTGTTACTGACAAAGTCAACATTAAGTCTACTCGTGCGCTGAAAGCATTGGAAGGATTCGATCCCAAGACCGCTTATGCAGTTCCTGAGGGTAATCCGAACAATGTCAGGTTGATGAAGAAAGAGGAAAAGCAGCGCGAAATGGGCGTGATCTCCAACCTCATCACTGATATGACATTGCGAGGTGCCGATGAGGACGAGCTTGCACGTGCCGTTAAGCACTCCATGGTCGTTATCGATGCAGAAAAACATAAGCTGGACTACAAGCGCTCTGAGCGAGAGAATGGTATCCCCGAGCTGAAGCAGAAGTGGCAGATTCGTGTGGACGAGGAAGGCGCTACGCACTATGGCGGCGCGTCCACACTCCTGTCTCGCCGTAAGCAGACGGTTCGTGTACCTGAGCGCCGTGGTAGTATTCGAGTCGATAAGGAAACTGGCGAATACATCTACAAAGAAAGTGGACGTACCTTCATTGACCCTAAGACGGGTAAGGAACGTAAGGCCGAGGACACAGTCAGTCTGATCTCCGAAACAAAGGATGCACGTACGCTGTCTTCTGGCACCATCCAGGAGAATCTGTATGCGGACTTCTCCAACAAGCTGAAGGCCATGGCTAACCAAGCGCGCAAAGAGGCGGCCAATATGAAGGGCATCCAGCGTAACCCTGAAGCGGCCAAGACCTATGCGCCTGAGGTTGCATCCCTGAAAGAGAAGTACAACAACATGATCGCTAACAAGCCTAAGGAACGCAAAGCAATGCTGATTGCGAATGCTAATATTAAGGCGAAGATTCAGGAACAGGGACTTGATCCTACGATCGACAAGAAAGAAATCAAGAAGATCTCTTCTGTTGAGATGCAGCGTGCTCGCGATTCTGTCGGCGCAAGCGGACGCAAGTCCAAGATTACCTTCACGGACAGGGAATGGGAAGCTGTTCAGGCTGGCGCAATTTCCGACAATATGTTGACGAAATTCCTTAATTCGTCTGATTCTGATGAAATTGTAAAACGTGCAATGCCGAAAAATGTTGCTGTTATGACTTCTGCAAAGATGTCCAAAGCAAACGCAATGCTGAGAAGCGGTTATTCTTATGCTGAAATCGCCAAGGCCTGCGGTGTTCCGGAGTCCACGGTTTACAGCGCGCTTAATAAGTAACAATCTACTAAGAAAGAGGCTTTGAATAATGGTTCGATGCTTTCTCACCACCTTTGACAACCCGTACAGTCCGTACGACGAGTTCGAGAAGTGGTATCAGTATGATGTCGAGCACGGCTACAACTCTTCCGGTTTGCTTATGAGGATCGCCGAGACCTCATCTCAGTTCACGGACAACGAAAATGCCTATGAAATTGAGAAGGCAATCGACAAGATCATTGCTGCTGACCCGATAAACATTTACAAGAAGCTCAAGATCACTGTGCCCGATGAGGACACGCTCGGCCAAACCGCGTAAACCATAGGGAGGGGGTCCCAAAATCGACACCCCCTCTCAAATCGCGCCGATCTGTGATATTTCCCCGGAGGGAAAATTGATATTTGGGCTTTAAGAGGAAAAAACGCCAGTATCCACGCGGTATGTAGATACTGACGTTTTTATATGTTATACGGTTCGATCTAACTCCAGCTTTTTGCACTTATCTGCAATCCACAAGAGAGTCTCCGTAATGTTTTCCAGTAGTTCTTCACGAGATACTGGAGCAAATTTGACCTTGGTAAAGTCATCGTAAGTGACTTTATCGATCTTAATCACATCGTCCATTCTATATCACCACCTTTCCTAGTAGAATGAACGATTCAAATGAGACTTACAGGTCAACCTCCGAGATAAGTATAAGTGCATTTGTATGCGCAGTCAAGTCGAAACGGAATATAATTGCCGAGGTTCTGGGGTGTAGACCGGGGCTTCGGCGGTTTTTGCAAGGGCTCATGGGAGTAGTATCCTCCTATATATTTGGGTTCAGGGCTTTCACGATGTTCAACCTCCATTGGGCATGATCTGCTTTTTCTTCTCCTTTCAAATGAGACAGGCTTAACTGGTACTACTGCGACTCCCATGAACCCTTGCAAAAGCAAAATAAGAATGTGAAACGAGGTTATTGTAATGAAACCTAAGAAGTCTGCTCCGGGCGAAATGTCGGCTGCAACTTCGCGGCCTGCAAGAACCCCGGAAGCACAAGAAAACTATATGATCAACTTGGCGATGAAGCTGGTTGAGAAACGACTGCTGGAAGGTACGGCATCCAGCGCTGAGACGACCCATTTTCTGAAGCTGGCGACCTCTAAGAACGAGTTGGAGAAAACAAAGCTGGAAGAGGAGAACAAGCTGCTGCGGGCAAAGACCGAGACACTCCAGAATGCAAAGCACTCTGAGGAACTGTACGAGAAGGCCATTGCTGCTATGAAGAAATACAACGGTCTGGGAGAGGATGACGAATATGACATGGCGTGACTGGACTGGGCTTATTGGGCTGATTCTCGTTTTTATAGGAAACCGGCTGTCGTTTCTTGAGAACGAACCAGTCGCGTACGCCGGCCGTTTTATGGTGATGGTTGCTAGCTTTGTTGTAGCAGTTGCCTGGCCATATGGGGCAAGTGTATGAAAACCTACACCGAACTCTGCCAACTGTCGACCTACGAGGAGCGGCTGGAGTATTTACAGCTGCACGGGGAAGTGGGGAGAGACACCTTTGGGTTTGACCGATGGCTGAACCAGGACTTCTACCAATCGAGAGAGTGGCGGCAGTTCAGGGACAGGATCATTGCCCGGGACATGGGTTGTGACCTGGGGTGCAAAGACCACCCGATCACAGACTGGGTGCTGCGGGACGGAAGGCCGATCCGACCGAAGATCTCCATCCACCACATAAACCCCATAACAAAAGATGACGTTCTCCAGCACAGCGAAAAGCTGCTTGACCCGGAGAACGCCATTTGTGTTTCGGCGGCAACGCACAAGGTGATCCATTATGGAACGGGAAAGGGCCCGAAGCTGCCGGACGGAGAAAGAAGACCGGGCGACACCTGCCCATGGAGGAAATGAGTATGTACCAGAAAAAAGCATTTAACCGGAGAGAGCAGGACTACGCCATGGGGCTGCGGCGGAAGCTGGAAGAGGCGGAGGCGATGCTCCAACACCTTGCGCCGAGCCGCGCGCGAAGCCTGGCGCTGACCAAGCTGGACGAGGCACTGCTCTGGGCGAACGTGGGCATTGCGGAGGCCGGGCTCCAGCAGGGCTATACGGCTGTACCGCGGAACAGGGGCTTTGACTTTGACGATGCTTTGGCCACGAACGTGGATGGGCAGCAGGTGCGGGCAACACGGGCCGGGGATATTACGCTTGATGGGATGAAGATTGTCCCGCGGAGGGATGAGAATCATGCTGTGACCGCACAAAACGCTGCTCCGAGTGCTGAGGGAGATCTCGTTTTGCTGAAACCTGGTCAAGTGGCGATAGATGCGGGGAGGCTGGCCAAGCTGGTCGAGGAGAGTGTACAGAAAGAAGCGGCCATGGGGAAGGACGGCGCGCCCCACAATCTGGCCGAACTGGAACTTCTGGCGAGGGCTCAGAAGGACTGGCATTATGCCATGATGAGCTACATTATGGGTGGCTACAGCGATGCCGAGGAGGAATAAAAATGGAACAGAGAGATTTTATGACCCGCGCAAAGCAGCTGGTGGTGGATTACTTCAACAGTCATGTGGACGCGACCGACGGCAAGAAGTTGACGATGGAGGATGTGTTCATTGTATGGTTCTCGAAGACCTTGCAGAACTGGAAGGCGCTTGTAAGCACCACCGTATCCGATGGCATGTACTATGAGATCACCCACAACGGCGACAAGAAGGAGACCTACCTCGACGTGTACAAGAAGTGGGAGAACCAGTGCATTGCGGACGGAAACACCGCACATTGACGGAGGCGCAGTATGGACAGCATCCTTACAAGCGTAAAGAAGCTGCTGGGCATTGCCGAGGAGTGCACCGACTTTGATGCGGACATCATCATGTACATCAACATGGCGCTGTTTGCACTGGTGCAGATGGGCGTGGGGCCCGGCGAGGGGTACGCCATTTCCGGGAAAGAAAACGAATGGACGGAGTTCGTTGCCGACCCGGTGAAGGTGGAAGCGGTGAAGGCTTACGTGGCCGTGAAGGTACGGCTGCTGGGCTTTGACCCGCCCCAGAGCAGCACCACCATGGAAGCACTGAAGAATACCGCCTCCGAGATGGAATGGCGGCTGAACGTGGAGCATGACAACACATGGGACGGACAGTAGCAGCACGATGGGTGGAGCACTGGATGGAAACACCGGAGAAAAAGGACTGGTTTGGACGGGTAACGCAGGATATCTGCAACGGATGCACCCGACAGGGAACCGGCGAATGCCCGGAGGATATCCGATGCTTTTACACCCTGGACAAGCCCTTTTACCGGCCCAAAGCCTGAACGAGTGAAACAGAGCAAGACGAGGAACCAAAATGGCATTATCGAACACGGCCACGCCGATCTACTACGGCCGTTTTCGGGAGGCCGTGATGCGTGGCGAAATACCCGTATGCCGGGAGATTGCCATGGAGATGGAGCGGATCGACGACCTGATCGCCAACCCGGGCATCTACTATGACGACAAGGCGGTGAACGGCTTTATCTCCTTTTGCGAGGATGAGCTGACCCTGACCGACGGCACCGACGTGAAGCTGCTGGACAGTTTCAAGTTATGGGCTGAAGAGATCTTTGGGTGGTATTACTTTGTGGAACGAAGCATCTTTGTGCCGAACGAGCGCGGA
>UMKG01065309.1_pt1 | contig 11252 bp, 14 predicted proteins | sample 1966261 | NCBI WGS metagenome assembly UMKG01 (sample SAMEA4836169, study PRJEB28245) | human gut metagenome | biome: gut microbiome; material: fecal sample | place: Denmark | collected 2008 | reverse complement strand
TCCCCCAACTTACGCTGTTCCCAAACATTTGTCAATTATGCTAATAATTCTCCAGCCTCATAGGAACATTTTATATAATCAGGATTTGAATAGTATACATTTGAATTAAAATTTGATATTTCATCACTAATAAACGAATTATATACTCTTCTAATTGTAGAAATAAGTTCTTCATCTGACTCACAAACATTTGATATTAATGTCTGATAGACTCTGCCAATTGATGTTTCGGTCGGAACATTATATTTACACTCTGATATATTTTCAAATTTACCATTTTGTATATGGAATTTTTCAATCCACTCATCGCATATCTGTTCAAATGACAAACAATGATTAACACTCGCAACTTTTAATTCATGTATCAATTCACTATCTGATATTTTCGCTACAATATCCTTAGGTTTATTATGAGTCGTTCTGGCAACACATTCTATCATTGTACATACAAAAAATAAATCATCTTCATTCTTCATATAGTTTTACGCTCCTTTCAAATTCTAAACACTCCAATGCACGCAAACTATGAAAACTTATCTGGTGTGTTGGATGTTTAAATTTAGCATATTCCCAAAAAACACTTCTGCTTATATTTCCATTAAGAAAATCATTAACAAAATTCCAAATTGTATCATCAGCCATAGGTCCCTCAACTATATCATATTCATGAACTTTTCCCGCACGACAATCAGCTATAAAATCAAGCCATTCGTCCGTCATTTTTTCAAACTTTTTAATATTTAATTCTTCATTTTCAGTATATCTATATACATTAACCACACCATTACTATGTTTTCTTTCCGCCCATCTACTAGCTTGTTCATAATTTTTAGTACAGTAAAAGCCCCATGAAAAATCTTTTGTGTATTTTGTTTTTCTTACTTCAGGAAAATAAATAATTTCTCCACTTCCATGATACAATTCTATACTTTCTTTTTTCATAAAGTGCCTCCTTCCACGACATTTTTTATATTAATTTTATTTTTATTACCAAAATTACTTATGCTGGTGAAGAGTGATGAGTTGGTCGATGTTATCAAAATATTTTGCTAAACAGTCTTGTTCTTCTCTGCTTATAGGAATATTAATAGTAAATTTTCTAATATTTTCCATGCTTAGTGCTGGCTGTGATGAAGTTGCAATTAACGGAAAAATCACCTTGTTTTTAAAATTATCTGTCCTCATATAATGGCTAATGAATTTGGGTGAATCATCACTTTTAACTCTAATTCTCGAAACATTCGGTGCAAGATAAAATCTATCATTTTCCTTGATTATAGCTACTTCACCAACAGTACCGACATAGGTAAACATGATGTCATCTATAAATAACTTACTACGACTTAGTTTAGAAAAATTACTTCCATCTATATACTTAACATCATCTAAAATCAACTGACCATTTTTTATGTTCAATCCTCGCAATGCGATAATATTGCCCTCATCTGAATAGACAACATGTTCAGTAAATTCAAACCCCGCAAGTTTTGTTACATCAGCTATATCCCCCAACTTACGCTGTTCCCAATCTTCCGTATAACCTTTAAATCTAATCTTTGGTTTTTTCATACTCATCACCTCTCCATCATACTAATATAGCGTTCCAAAGAAGCCATAATATTTTCATCCGAAGTTGTGAGTTCCTTAAGAAGTGACACAAACTCCGTCTCTGTCTGTACAATTTCTTCATCGGTCTGCTTCATTTCATCAAGTAATGCATTTATATCTATTTCTTCTTCCTTTTCGAAATTATCAACATATCGTGGAATATTGAGATTAAAATCATTCTTTTCTATATCTTCAAAGCTTGCCAGATAAGCTTCTTTCTCGACTGTTTCTCTGTTGTTATATAAATTAATGACTTCTTCTATGTGTTCATCTGTCATTGAATTCTGTTTCTTGCCCTTGTCAAACTTTTTTGATGCATCTATGAATAACACATCTCGTCCATCCCTATGTTTCTTTAATACGACAATACAGGTTGGAATAGAAGTATTATAGAATAAATTTGCAGGAAGTCCGATAACAGCATATATATTCCCTGCTCTAAGTAATTTTTCTCTTATTTTGCCCTCGGCTGCACCTCTGAACAACACTCCATGTGGTAAAACAATAGCCATAGTTCCGTTATTCTTAAGATGATATAATCCATGAAGTAAAAATGCATAATCTGCTTTTGATTTAGGTGCAAGTACTCCGTAATCACTAAATCTTTCATCTTGTAGGAAGCCTGGTGCTGCACTCCATTTAGCAGAATATGGTGGATTCATAAGTACCATATTGAAATCTGTCTCTTCTCCTGTAGGCCAATCTCCATCAAGTGTATCACCATTACGAAGAGTCTGGTTCTGTGGATCAACTCCATGCAAAAACATATTCATTCTCGCCAGATTGTATGTAGACACATTTAATTCCTGTCCGTAATATCTGATATACTGTGGCTCTGTCGAGTATTTCTTAGCATTTAATAAAAGTGAGCCTGAACCCATACATGGGTCGTATATAGACAGACCTCTCTTTGATTCCTGACCTGCAATTGCTATTTTCGTTAAAATCTTTGATACCGCCTGAGGTGTATAGAATTCTCCTGCTTTTTTTCCTGTTTCAGAAGCAAATTGTCCAATCAAATACTCATATGCATTTCCAAGCACTTCTGTATCAGAATTAAGTAAATCTGCTTTATCAATCTCCTTAATCAGGTTAGATATTGTATCACTCTGTTTCTGATCGCCTGTCCCAAGTCTGTTAGAATATAAATCAATATCCGTAAATAAATCTGCAAATAAAGGATCACTCTGCTCAATATTGTTAAATCCTTTTTGTAGCTGTTCACGATTAAATGCATTATTTTTTGCCGCCTCTGCAAAACTTGTATATGTCAATTCGGGTTCTATTATATAATGACATCTTGACTTTATCTGTCCTTTTAATACTTCTGCACTCTCATATTCTAATGCCTCTTTATATGCCTCTAATGCTTCTTTTAGATTTTCAGGTCTTTCATCATATATTAAATCATATACTTCAATCAGAAAAGAATCTGATAAATACTTATAAAATACTATTCCTAATAAGTAATCCTTATACTCATTTGCATCCATTTTAGAGCGCAAAATATCTGCTCCATTCCATAATACGCTAATTAAATCTTTGCCGTTATCTGATTCTGCCATCTTTACTTACCTCCGCAAATCCCTGTGTAAAATATTAATTTTATTATAGCAAATCCACCCTATATTTACAAATGCTTTGTAACGACTCAATTAACGATTACTCTCACTCCATCAACATATGTAATCGCAGGCCAATGGCCTGCTATCTATTTAAAGCACTACCCACTTTTGAAACTGTATAATGGATAAATGCGAATTTTATTAATCTTTTTATGATATATTTTATTCACGTAGCTTTAAATAGTTACTCAATATTTAGGTGTTTTATAATTATATTGATTCTTAAGTCAAATGTTTGATAATATTTTGTTTTTAAATATGCATTTTCAATGATTATATTTTTATGATTACATTTTTTATGATATTACATTTTCATTATGACAAATAATCCAATGGGTCACATGGTTCTTCTGCTTTAGTCAGCTCATAGTATAAATTACTTCCCTCATTTGAATAATATCTTGTAGGATTAGCCACAACTCCTATACATGTATCTTCATTTACCATATCGCCCTCTTTAAGTTCCACATTTTCTAACTGTCCTAAAGTTAATTCATAATCATTTCCAAGGGCTAAGACGACATAATTACCTATTTCGTCGTTAGAAGAAACTTCTTTAACTACACCTTTAACGCCTGCTAAGACATTTGTTCCTGCCTCACTCTGGATAACTATTGCAGGATTGCATTTGTAAGAATCAAGTGTAGGAAAATAGATTGTACTATCCATACTGTAATCTAATATTATACTTCCTTCAACCGGCCACCCTAATTTACTGTCTGTGCCAAATGATAATTTAGAAACCATTCCTGCCACATCTTTTACTTCGTCATCAGAGCCTGTCTGTGAAGTGCCGTCATTTCCATTTTGAGTATTACACTGATTATTTTCTCCACTATTTTTTTCATCATTTTGTGAATGTTTGCCTGAATATGAAGATGAATCTGTCTTTATTCCCGATGTATTATTGTCTTCAAGCGTTTCTTTATTTACCGAACCATCAACTGCAATATTTTCCGTTGTTTCTTCTTCGCTGTCTCCTTCTAATCTGTTCGTTGTCTCATTCAGATTTACAATATTACTTGTGTCTTTCTCGGTTTTATCAGATTTCTTATTAATAACACTTGTTCCTATTGCAATTGCCGAAAGACAAATACAACATGCAAATGTCACAATGATAAATTCTTTGCGTTTCTGATTCTTTTTATAATTATCTCTCACCATTACACCAATCCTTTCAAATATTCTATATGTTTGTTTTTAAGATATTTGTATAATGGTATTGTTCCCACATTGAGGCTATTTATTCTTTGCATTTTTCATTTTGATGTAATATAAATTTGTTGTAGCATATATAATACCTTTCTCTATCTGATTTCAACCTCTGAATAATAATATTTCAAAATGTCCCTATACCCTTTTCCATCTTTTGCCATTTTTAATGCACCATTTACACTTAAACCTTTGCCGTCACCTATTCCCTTAGAACTCATCTTAAAGCCACCCGAGAAGTTCTCCACTGCAAATGCATATGATGGCAGATTAAAGATTTCTGACCAGTCTTTAGCAAGAATTATATTATCTCCAATGCTTACAGTTCTTACATATTCGCCATTTTCCTCGTAATTAACTTTGATTGAGCCTGATAAATCTTCATCACTTATATCCGGATTAATGATATTCTTTAATTTTTCTCTTATTTCGTCCATTGTAAAATATGCGATTTTATTGAAATTCTTATTCTCCTTATCTGCTGATGAATCAACACTTTTTAAATATGGTTCTTCACCTGTATTCGTTATACCTGCACTTAATTCGTGATAATATGGACAAATATTTTTTCCATCATAATAGATAGTTTCACGATTAGTTTCTACTAACAACTTCATTGTATAATTGTAATTTTTCTCATACTTTTTGCCCCATTTTTTTTCTAATTCACTGTATGTAGTATATGGTAGTGTAAGTTCGTCCACATCTATTGAATTATTATCTCCCATTTTGTACAGAATAAATGTCCTTATTATTACCATCTGGGCTTTCAAAGCTTCTTTTTCATATTGGACAGGCATCATTGAATAGACTACAAGCGGCACAAACATTTCTACATCTATTTCCATAGTTTTATTATTATTTTTAATTACCACGCTTTTACCATATGTTTCAGGTTCATATACTACACCTCTGGTTTTGCCAAAATTTATCATTGTTACAGTATATGGAAACATAATAAAAAAGAAGGCTATTATAAATATAATGCCTATCTTTCTTCGATTTCTTATTAAATATTTTCTCATAATCCCTCCAATTAATGTCACGTTAATTTATTATGCCTGATTAGAGTATCAAAAAATTTATATTGTGCATATTGGGTACAACGCACCATTTTGACGCCCTAATATTATCCTATCGCTTAATACTCAATTCAATTCTGTTATTCACCGGATAGCTGCTCATAATAATGTAGAATTTTCTTGATTCAAGATTGTTCCAATGGCTTTTCTTAAACTGGCTCTTATACATACAATATACCAGCTTTAATTCCTTACTTTCGCCAGGTTTTACTTCAATCGAATTTTCATTATAATCATTTATTTTTCGATACATCTCAAGATTCCAGCCATTTGACCAGCCTCCTGACTGTGCAATGAAATTAGTAAATACAAATCTGCTGATTTTATCACCGTTATTTTCAACATTAAATTTTACAACCATCACTTTCATTTCCTGATTCATTAATTGTTCATTATCAGGATTTTCATCAAATTCAGCATAGTTTTTTTCAAAAACTTCCTTGTCCATTATATCGCTATCCACAACTTTTATCTTCAGATTACTCCCCTGAATATCTTCTCCCTGCTTAAATACTACTATTGGGGGATTAGGATATTTATTATTAATATATGTGATACGCTTTACTGATAGAACCACAACCACAATCCCTATCAGACTTCCTAATATAATTAATATTTTCTTCAATCGTTTATTCATTACTTCAACCTCTTTTCTGGCACTTATATTTTTCAACCTCTATATCTTTATATTTCTCATTATGTATAAAACCTGCTTTCAGACATCTTATATCTATTGCAATTTTCCTTCTTTTATTACATATATCTCATCTGACAAATACTCTAATTGCTCTTTATCATGACACGCAACTATCACTATGCAATTCTTTTGCTTAAGTCCCTTGATAACATCACGTATCTGCAGCACACCTTTTTCATCAAGTCCATTAAATGGCTCATCTAAAATAATAAGCTTAGGTGTACCCATAATTGCACATGCAATACCAAGCCTCTGCTTCATTCCAAGAGAATATTTCTTGTAAGTTCTTTTGTCATCAGGCTTTAACCCTACTTTTTGTAATGTTTTTTTTATCTCTTCTTTATCAACTTTTCCCTGGATATCTGCAACTAATTTCAGATTTTTATAACCTGTATATTTAGGAATAAAAGACGGGTTCTCAATCAATACACCTATGTCTTCCGGAAATGAAATATCTTTACCAATAACTTTACCATCAATGGTTATACAGCCCTCGCTTCCCTTTATAAGACCACATATGCCTCTCATTAACATAGTCTTGCCCGAGCCATTTTCGCCCTGAATACCATATATCATTCCATCATTTAATACCATATTTATATTTTCCAAAACTACTGTATCCTTAATTTTCTTTGAGTAATTCTCTATTTTTATCATTTAATTCACCCATCTGCCTTTCTTAACATTCTTATCTATATTTTTAACCTATTCTCTTGTGCGTGTTTCAGCATTTCTGAAATCACATTTTTCTATATAAATATTCCCTATAACAATAACTAAAAGCACCAATATACAATATGTAATATAACAATGATTAATATTAATTTCGCCCATAATACATATGAAATTTCTTAAAATCATTGTATTGTTACCAAGCAAATATGGTGTAGTATAATAAAGTGTAATGACATTTATAAATACACAGACCACTATTGCAATAATCTCATTAACCGTTATGCTAATCAATGAAATAAACAATGTCATAAACATTGCATTTAATATCTGGGATATTACAAACATCATTATAAAATCCATATGACTACAATTTTTAAATATTATTCCATATGACTCTTCCCACAATGATTTATTTATAGTGTTTCTGCAGCCGTAATAATTTATGAAACCAAACGCATATATAATTCCGTAAATCATTAAGACAAATTCACATATCCACAGACACTTTTCATTCCACCATAATTTTCTACTTCCTGATTTAATAAGTGTCTGATATCCCATCTGATATAAATCTCTCTTTAGATATGAAATTACAATCAGAACCGGAAATATCTGTAATATAAGCCAATCCATTTCTATTTCAAATCTTCCACCAATTTCAGGAGTATAAACTTTCATTCCTCTGAATAAATATACATAAAAGTCGAATATACCTATGTCTTTTACTGAATAACCCATATCCGTAAATGTATTTCTCAGATTCATATTTTCCATAAATAAGAATATTATAAGAAATACGATAAATATTAAATTCTTTCTGAATACTTCTTTTGTATCTCTTCTAATCAGCCTTAGAAATATCCTGTTACGCATTTATGCACTCCTTTTTTCTGCAATACAGACTTCCAATAAATATGCTTAATATCACTACAATTGCCAGATACATAAATATCCATTCCGTTCTCATAAGCAATTTATCATAGGACAGATTATATGTATTAATTATTCCTGTGACCTGTACGATAATTACCAGAAATATTGTTACAATCAAGGATATATGCTTATTTATTTCTAACCAGTTCATTAATAAATTAATCATTCCAATTGCCATAAACAATATAAATATGTATATACTACTTACACATATAATATATGATAATTTTATATTTCTGTCGGGCATTTTACCCTCATTTATATAATAGAATATACTTCTTGTACTATTGAAGTTACAATTATTCCCGTCTGATAAATTTATTGCAATAATGAATTCAGATAACATAAATATTAATGTAAAGCATAATGTTTTCACCATTAATGCAACACATTTACATATCCAGATATTATTAAAATTCCTAAATTTAAGCATCGCACTTCTTTCTATATTGTTACGATTATAATTAATAAATATCAGATACACGAATACCGCCAATGCCAGACTATAGTAACCATTGACTGATAACATAAATACGTCAGCCTTAGAAAACTCAAATGACATAAACGATATATTTTTCTCGTTATACATAAATGAATAATCTGACATCATAAGTGCAACAAAAGTAATTATATATATCTTCAGATTGAGATTCATAAACAACTTAATTCTGCTAATATATTTCTTCACGTTTTGCCTCCACTACTAACATTCCCAATGAAACTATAAAGAATAGCATACATTTGCCAAGGACAAAGCCTATTGAAATGCCTGCTGCCGGCTGGTCGATTCTGAAAAACTGTTCAAATGAATATATAGTTTTCCAAAAATACAGGCAAATATAATTTTCAACAATATATATACAAATGGTTTACTATAATAAATATCACTAAACATTGAACCATCATTAATTGAGAACATCATAGTAGATGCATCCGGTCGTAATGCCGGTACAAATAATGCTGTCAAAAACAAATTTAAAATTAGTGGAATTACAACGGCTGTTCCACCGCTCAGAAAAGCAGCAATAATCTTTGATACAAAATACTTCTTCTTACTAACTTTTGTAAATATGATTTTCACATATCCACTTTTTATATCCTGATATAAACTTCCCGCATACGGAAATATTGCAATAAGCGGAATTAATATGGTATATAATACAGCATGATATGTATATCCAACCCCGCCTATCCACGTATTAAACAACGAGTCCGGATATTCCGCCTTTCCATATAACTCATATAATTTAAGAGATTCTATTGCCGGTATACTACATTTAATCACCTGCATTACTGCAATTACGCAGCCTATAAAGACAGCTATAAACATATTCCTATTTATAAATGCTCTCTTCATCTCATTTTTAAAAATGCCTTTCATATCTTTCACGTCTAAACATTCCTCATTTCTCTTATTTATTTCTGTATATCAATCTTGAATGCTTTTATATCTTCAGAATTTATATCTGTTCCATCCAGCATATAATATATACTATCTGATTCTGCCATTGATTTGTTACATATATAAGCTATTGTTACTTCTATTTCTTCTTCTGGTTTTAATATTATTCTAAAATAATCTTTAATGCCCTGTTTTGATGTATCGTAAAGACTCTGGTATCTCGCTTCGTTTGTTGAATCTATAACTTTCATTTCATCATTTAATTCAATAAAGTTTCCTGAGTTTAAATAATATACCACTTCATTTTGACTTTCATTTTTTACTGATATATTCATAAATATGTATTGTTTATTTAGTAGTGTACCATTCTCATTTGTTTTTTCATCAAAATAATTCACTTGTTCTTTCGTAATTCCTTCTGGCAATTCCGATGAAATTGTTACGTTATTTATTTTAAATTTCTTTATCCAAGTAACTCCATAAATATCCATACAATTTATAGATACTTCATCATTCATTTTATAAATATTGGATTTATTAATTTTATATTCTGGTCTTGGAAATTTACTTTCTTCTTCCTGAATAATGTTACCTGCCTCATCTGTGCTGATTTCTTCTGTACTTGTATCTTCTGTATCTACTGATTCAAAGACATAACTTGTATTTTCTGATTTACTCTCATTCTCTTTTGATTCAGTTTCAGATTTATTACTACAAGAGGATAATAATATCAAAACTGTAGAAAATACAATTATTGTTTTTATTTTACAATATTTCAGAAGCAATCTGCCCTGAACTGCAATTCTCATGCCCTGAACTGCAATTTTTTATATAAAAAATAGGCTTCGCCTATTCAACTCCCCTGCCCTCAATCTTGAGGGGGGCTTTTTCTTCATTTTCCTGCATAATAAACATATGAATATATTACAAAGAATCTTTACAGACTATTATGAAGAAATTAAATATACTCTTCATCCCAGATTTTATGAGATGGAAAATATCGAAAAAAATAATCAACTGTGGTAATCCTTCTTTTGGCGGTACTATGTATGGCTGCCCACAATGCGGAAAACTTAAGTTCGTTCTTTTTCGTTGCCATAGCCGTTTCTGCCCCACTTGCGGTAACAAGTATTCTATGGAACGCACTACATCTATGTCTTTTAAATAATGTCCACCACAGACACTGTGTCTTCACGATTGATGAAAATCTTCGTGATTTTTCCTTCAATACAGAACTCTGCTTAATTGTCTTTTTCATTCTGTTGCCAACGTTGTTTCACATATGTTCTTTAAAATCAATAAATCCATGAACTTCACTCCAGGATATATCATGGTTCTCCATACTTTTGGAAGAGATCTCAAATGGAATCCTCACATTCACTGTCTGATTTCCGAAGGTGGCTACAGCGATAATGGGGGTTGGCACAATATCACGCATTTTAATTATACATACCTCCGAAATGCTTTCCGTACCGCTTTACTTAATGAAATGGAAAGCCGGCTTGACCCCTCTTTCAAGAAAATCAAAGCCTTATGTTATTTAAAGTACAAACATTGTTTCTATGTTTATGCCAAACCTAATAAATGTGATTCTAAAACCGTAGTTGCCAAAGATGCGCCGAAGATATCATGTGGATAAGATACCTGTACATGGTAAAAAACGTACCCGGCTATTCTTTGGATTTAAAATAGCAGCATTAGATTTTCAAAAGCTATTAGATTATACCAATAGCTTAGATTCGTATACTTCAAATAAGAAAACAGCATAAAATCAATGAACCACGGTTTCAAAATATCAATGAATTGTAGGCATAAAAATCATATCTTTCACAAATTCGTGTTAAATTTTCAAAGTACAAGCAAAATCAAATATTAAAAGGTGCTTTTGACACCCTAATCCTATAAAGTAAAAAATAAGCAGCCACACACCATAGTGCATAACTGCTATGTGAAAAGTTCGGAAAGGATTTTTGCAACCTGACACAGTTTCCTGTCCCTTAATCTCCATCAACATAAAA
>UMKG01041344.1_pt1 | contig 11300 bp, 7 predicted proteins | sample 1966261 | NCBI WGS metagenome assembly UMKG01 (sample SAMEA4836169, study PRJEB28245) | human gut metagenome | biome: gut microbiome; material: fecal sample | place: Denmark | collected 2008 | reverse complement strand
ATATCGTCTATTTCTACAAACGCAGCGGGATTTTGCGTTAAAAGTCCTTGGAATCCACAAAGGATTCCCGCGGCTCTTTGCCTTAAATCCGTCTTGCGCTTGTGAAATATCCGTCATTTTCTTTGTTTTCAGATACACCTTAAGAAGCCGCACCAGATGTGGACTGTGCGGGGGCGCAGTGTGATGTTGAGAAAGGGGAACAGCAGATGACCCGGATTGCGATTGTGGAGGACGAGGCAGCGGTGCGGGAACAGCTGGCGGGGTATGTGCAGCGGTACACCCGGCAGTACGGCACGCCGTTTGAGGTAACGGAGTTTGCGGACGGGATGGAAATTTTGGAGGATTACCGCCCGCAGTTCGACATCATCTTTCTGGATGTGGAGATGAAGCACCTGGACGGCATGGAGACCGCCCGCCGCATCCGGGAGCGGGACGGCGGGGTGCTGATCGTGTTCATTACCAACATGGCGCAGTATGCCATCCGCGGATATGCCGTTGGGGCGCTGGATTATGTGCTGAAACCGGTGCCCTACTTTGCGTTTTCGCAGCAGCTGCAAAAGGCGCTGGGGCAGCTGGAAAAGCGGGAGCGGCATTATCTGGCTGTGGCGGTGGACGGCGGCATGCGGCGGCTGGACGCGGCGGAAATCTATTACCTGGAAAGCGAAGGCCACAAGGTACATTTTTACACCGAAAAAGAAGATTTTGTGGTGCCGGGCACCCTGAAAAACTATGAGGAAAAGCTGGTGGGCCGGGCGTTTGCACGGTGCAACAGCGGGTATCTGGTCAATCTGGCGCAGGTTTCCGGCGTGCAGCAGGATATGGTGCAGGTTGGTCCGTATACGCTGCAAATCAGCCGCCCGCGGCGCAAGGCCTTTATGGCGGGGCTGGCGGATTATATTGGGGGTGCGGGCTAATGACGACATTGCCGGATATTCCCCGCCTGTACACCGCTTTGGCGGAAGTGCTGGCGGCGCTGATGTATGCGCACAGGCTGCCGCCGCGGATGGACCAGCGCGTGATCTGGGGCGTGGAAGCCGGTTGGGCGGTGCTGCTGGGGGCGTTTTTGCAGGCCACGGGGGAAGTTCCGCTGGCGTGGTGGATCCCCTGCATGGCAATGGCGATTCTTTCCATGCTGCTGTTTTTGTGGGTCACACGCAGCATTACGCTGCTGGAAGCGGGCTATGTATGCGCGCGGGCCTTTATTTTGGCAGAGCTGGCGGCCAGCGTGGAATGGCAGCTGCACTGCGTGCTGTGGCCGCAGCGCGGCGGGGCGGAGCCGCTTTCGCTGCTGCTGTTGGCGGCGGTGTACGGCGGCATTTTTGCCGCGATGCTTTTTGTGGAGAACCGCCGCCCCGGCCCGGCCGGGAAGCTGAAAATAACGCCCGCAGGAACTTTTGTGGCGGTGGTCATGGCGCTGACCGCATTTGCCGTGAGCAATTTGAGCTTTGCCAACGGCAGCGAAGCCAACATGAACATGTTTTACATCCGCACGCTGGTGGATCTGGCCGGGGTACTGATTTTGACGGTGCAGCACGAGCAGCTGCGCGAAGCCGCCCTGCACAGCGAGCTGGCGGAGCTGGACGGCGTTTTGCACCGCCAGTACGAGCAGTACAAGCAGAGCAAGGAGAACATCCGCCTGATCAACCGGCGCTACCACGAGCTGAAAATGCAGATTGCGGCCATCCGGGCGGAGCGGGACCACGCCAAGCAGGATGTGGCGCTGGCGGCCATGGAAAGCGTCATCCGCCAGTGCGAGGCGGAGAACAAGACCGGCAACCCGGTGCTGGACACCCTGCTGACGGCCAAAAGCCTGTACTGTCAGCAGTACCACATCACGATGACCTGCGTGGCGGACGGGCGTTTGCTGGACTTTTTGGAAACAGGGGAGATCTGCACGATTGTGGGTACGGCGCTGGACAACGCAACGGAGAGCGTGGAGACCGAGCCCGACCACGAAAAGCGGCTGATCCGTGTGGCGGTGTACGCCCAGAACGGCTTTGTGATGCTGCGGTTTGAAAACTACTGCGCGCAGGAAGTGGAGCTGGGCGCGGACGGCCTGCCGCGCCGCAACACCCATGGCGGCAGCGACCTGCGCGGTGTGCGCGCCGCCGCCGAAAAGCGCGGCGGAACTATGACGCTGCACTGGGAAAACGAGTGGTTTACGCTGCGGGTGCTGCTGCCGCAGAAAAGCTGAATGGATGGCTGGGGGTCTAGGATAAGGCACCCGGCCATTTTTGGTGTTTGGGCGGGGTGCACAAAACAGGGTCGAGATGCTTTGTGAGAGATGCACAACAAAAAATGAAATGTTTTTGAAACTTTTGCAAAACATGCAACGAAAACAACAGTTTGTGCAAAAAATGAGCCGAAAGAAAATTGTTTTGGTACAATATCATCAATAAAAGCGGAAATCCCGTCAGCCGCCATCCGGAGGGCGGCACAATAAAAGGAGGAAAACAATGAACACCCTGCTTCTTACCCTGGCAAACATGGGCGTCAACCTGGACGACGTTGCCGATGTGGTCAATAACTGCATCCCGCAGCTCATCTTCTTTGGCGTTGTGGTTGCCGCCGCCATTATCGTACTGATCGCTATGGCGGTCAATAAGAAACTGGCCAAGCCCACCAAATTCATGGTGCGCGCCCAGTCTGGCCTGGCCGTGCTGGTGGCTTTCGGCATCATGCTCAACCTGGTTGCCTTTGGCCCCATGAGCACCATGCTCGATCTGGTCACCGGCAACGGCACTATCACTGAGGAATCCAGTGACGAGGCCAACGCCCTGTGCACCGAGATTGCCGAGGAAGGCATCGTCCTGCTGCAGAACGATGACAACGAACTGCCCCTCGCTTCCGGCAGCAACCTGAACGTCTTTGGCTGGGCTTCTGTCGGCCCTGTCTACGGCGGCACCGGCGCTGGCGCGATCTCTGCCGACCGTCCCACCGTCAGCCTGCTGGATGGCCTGCACAACGCCGGCATCAACACCAACACCGAGCTGAGCGATTTCTACACCGCTTACTGCGCCGAGCGCCCGGCGCTGGGTTACAGCAACCATAACTGGACCCTGCCCGAACCCACCGCCGCCAGCTACACCCAAGAGCTGATCGACAACGCCAAGTCTTTCTCTGACACTGCGATGGTCGTCATCAGCCGCGTTGGCGGTGAGTTTGCTGACCTGCCCACCGATATGAGCACCGTCAACTACACCGACAACTCCACCGAGTACAAGGACTTCGAGGACGGCCAGCATTACCTCTCCCTGAGCAAGACTGAGCGCGACATGGTTGACCTCGTCTGTTCCAACTTCGACAACGTTGTGCTGGTTTACAACGCTGCCAACACCCTCGAGCTGGGCTTCGTCGATGAGCACCCCCAGATCAAGAGCGTTATCTGGTGCCCCGGCACCGGCCAGACCGGCTTCAACGCCCTGGGCGAGATTGTTGCCGGTGAGGTCAACCCCTCCGGCCACTCTGCCGACACTTTCGTCTACGACCTGACCGCTGCACCGTACTTCAACAACATCGGCGCTTTCGCCTACACCAATGCGGATTCCGTTGGTTACACCGCTGCCAGCCTGTTTGGCGGTGATGCAACGCTGGTTCCCCCGCACTTCGTCAACTATGTTGAGGGCATCTACGTCGGCTACAAGTTCTACGAGACTGCCGCCGCCGAGGGCCTGATCGACTATGACAAGACCGTGCAGTATCCCTTCGGCCACGGCCTGTCCTACACCACCTTTACCCAGAAAATCGACTCCATGACCGAGGCTGACGGCACCATCACCCTGGATGTCACCGTCACCAACACCGGCAGTGTGGCCGGTAAGGACGTCGTGCAGGTCTACTTCAACCCGCCGTACACCGATGGCGGCATTGAGAAGGCTTCCGCCAACCTCGTCACCTTCGGCAAAACCGACTCCATTGAGCCGGGCGCTTCCCAGACCTTGACCCTGACTTTCAACACCGAGGACATGGCCAGCTTTGACAGCAAGGACAAGGGCTGCTATGTGCTGGAAGAGGGCGACTATATCATCAGCATCAACGAGGATTCCCACACGGTGCTGGATTCCAAGACCTACAACGTCGCTTCCACCATCGTCTATGACGAGTCCAACCCCCGCAGCACCGACGCCGAAGCTGCTACCACCAAGTTCGACTTCGCTGACGACAAGCTCGTCACCCTATCCCGCGCTGATCACTTCGCCAACTATGCCGAGGCGGTTGCTGCGCCCTCTGACTACACCATGTCTGAGGAAAGCATGAACACCATGTACAACGACCACAACTGGACCCCCGAGGACCACAACGACCCCAACGACGAGATGCCCGTTACCGGTGCCAACAACGGCCTGAAGCTGGCTGATCTGCGCGGTGCTGACTACGACGACGAGCGTTGGGATACCCTGCTCGACCAGATGACCGTCACCGAGATGGACGACCTGATCGCCCTGGGCGGCTACCAGACCAAGGCCGAGGCCAGCGTTGACAAGTACGCGACCATCGACTGCGACGGCCCCGCTGCCATCAATAACAACTTTACCGGCGTTTCTTCCATTGGCTTCCCGTCCGAGATTATCATCGCTTCTACCTTCAACACCGACCTGGCCCGCCGCTACGGCGAGAGCATCGGCCGCATGGCCAGCGAGATGAACGTCACCGGCTGGGACGCCCCCGCCATGAACGGCCACCGTTCCGCCTTTGACGGCCGTAACTTCGAATATTACTCTGAGGACAGCGTCCTCGCCGGTTACATCGGTGCCAGCTCCATTGCCGGTGCCCAGAGCTACGGCGTCTACGCTTACATGAAGCATTTTGCCCTGAACGACCAGCAGATCAACCAGAGCGAGATGCTCTGCACCTGGGCTGACGAGCAGGCTATCCGCGAGATCTACCTGCGTCCCTTCGAGATCAGCGCCAAGGTGGGCGGCTGCAAGGCCGTCATGTCCAGCTGGAACTATATTGGCAACCAGTGGGCCGGTGCCTGCAATGCACTGCTGAACGGCGTGCTGCGCGGCGAGTGGGGCTTCCGCGGTATGGTCATCACCGACGGCTTCCACTTCACTGACTACATGGATTCAGATATTGCCATCCGCAACGGCTGCGACCTGATGCTGAAGAACTACGATGTTGCCACCAACCACCTGACCGATACCACCAGTGCTACCAGCGTTAAGGCTATGCGTCAGGCTTGCAAGAACATCATGTACACCGTGGTCAACTCCCGCGTTTACGACCCCGCCAACACTGTTTCCACCCCCATCTGGCGTACCGCTATGATCGTGGTCAACGTGCTGCTGGCTGTACTACTGGTCGTGCTGGAAGTTCTCACCTTCAAAAGCTACAAAAAGAAAAAGGCACAGTAAAGTGTAATTTGTAAGCTGTGCAGCTGCCCTGCGGTCCATCGCCGCCGACTTTGCGCGGTTGTGCGGTGGGCCGCAAGGCTGTTTTTAAGAAAAGGAACCACCTTATGCAAAAGAAACAACTGCAAGCTTTGACGCTTGAACAAAAATGTGCGCTGCTTTCGGGCGCGGGTACCTTTACCACCCGTGCGTATCAAAAGGCTGGCATTCCGGCTATCACTCTGTCGGATGGCCCCAACGGCGTGCGCAAGCAGGCGGGCGCGGCGGACCACCTGGGGCTGAACCCTAGTGTTCCGGCCACCTGCTTCCCCACGGCAGTCACTGTGGCGTGCAGCTGGGACCCCGCCCTGGGCGAGCAGATCGGCCAGGCCATGGGCGAAGAAGCCGCCGCGCAGGAAGTTGCCGTGCTGCTGGGGCCGGGCCTGAACACCAAGCGCAGCCCCTTGTGCGGCCGCAACTTTGAGTATTTCTCCGAGGATCCGTATCTTTCCGGCAAAATGGCCGCGAGCTATGTGCGGGGCATCCAGTCCAACGGTATTTCGGCCTGCCCCAAGCACTTTGCCGTCAACAGCCAGGAACTGCGTCGCATGGCGTCGGATTCCGTGGTGGATGAACGCACCCTGCGGGAGCTGTACCTGACCGGGTTTGAGATCGTGGTCAAGGAAGCAAAGCCCAAGACCATCATGAGCAGCTATAACCTCATCAACGGAACTTACGCCAACGAGAACCGCCACCTGTTAATGGACATCCTGCGCGGGGAATGGGGCTTTGACGGCGCTGTGGTAACGGACTGGGGCGGCAGCAATGACCATGCCCTGGGCGTGCAGAACGGCTCCACGCTGGAAATGCCCGCCCCCGGCGGGGACGCGGTGCGCGAGCTGATGCAGGCTGTGCAGAGCGGCAAAATTACCGAAGCGGATGTGGACGCCCGGCTGGACGAGCTGCTGACGCTGGTGTTTGATACCCATGCCGCCGTGCAGTCCCACAGCCGCACCTTTGATGCGGACGCTCACCACGCCCTGGCCCGCCGCGCCGCAACCGAAAGCATTGTGCTGCTGAAGAACGAGAACGACCTGCTGCCGCTGGCCGAGGGCGCAAAAGTTGCCGTGATCGGCGACTTTGCCCAGACACCGCGGTACCAGGGCGCTGGCTCCAGCGCGGTCAACTCCATCAAGGTGGATACCTTTTTGGACTGCCTGAAAGAGAGCGGCCTGGCCAGCGTGGGCTTTGCCCCCGGCTTTGACCGCCAGGGCAAACCGGATGCCGCCAAACAGGCCGAGGCTGTAGCCCTGGCCCAAAAGGCCGAGGTGGTGCTGCTCTGCCTGGGGCTGGATGAAATCAAGGAAAGTGAGGGTCTGGACCGCGGCGATATGCGCCTTGCGGACAACCAGATCGAACTGTTAAAGGCCGTGCAGCAGGCCAACCCCAACACCGTTGTGGTGCTCAGCGCAGGGGCTTCGCTGGAAACCCCGTGGCTCAAACACTGCCGTACCCTGGTGTATGGTGCGCTGGGCGGCCAGGCGGGGGCGGGCGCCATGCTGGATGTGCTGACCGGCAAAGTGAACCCCAGCGGCAAGCTGGCCGAAACCTGGGTCAACGCCTATGCGGATACCCCCGCCAAGGATAACTTTGCCGGGCCGGGCCGCATGGTGCAGTACCGCGAGGGGCTGTATGTCGGCTACCGCTATTACCAGACCGCCGGTGTGCCGGTGGCATTCCCCTTTGGCTATGGGTTAAGCTACACCAGCTTTGCCTACAGCAATTTGCAGGCCGCGTCCAATGGCGTGACCCTGACCGTAACCAACACCGGCAAGCGCGCCGGAGCAGAGATCGTGCAGCTGTATGTGGCAAAACCCGGGGCAGAAGTGTTCCGCCCCGCACAGGAGCTGAAAGGCTTTGCCAAGGTGCAGCTGCAGCCCGGCGAAAGCAAGACCGTGACCATCCCGCTGGACGACAAGGCATTCCGCTACTGGAACACCAAGACCGACAGCTGGGAAGTGGAAGGCGGCAGCTATGAGCTGCGGGTCGGCGCGTCCAGTGCGGACATCCGCCTGACCGCCGTGGTGGAAGTGGCCGGTACCGGCGCACCCAACCCCTATGCGGGCAAGCATCTGCCGCACTATACCAGCGGCAAGGTGCAGAGCGTGCCGGATGACGAATGGGCCACCCTGCTGGGCCGCCCGGTGCAGCAGGGAAAAGTTAAAATTGACCGCAACATGACCCTGGGCGAGCTGAACCACAGCCGCAGCCCGCTGGGCTGGCTGATCTGGCTGGTGCTTACCGCACTGCTGAACGCCAGCTACAAGCGCGGCAAGCCGGACCTGAATGTGCTGTTCCAGTACAACATGCCGCTGCGTGCCCTGGCCAAAATGACCAGCGGTGCCATCAGCATGGGCATGGTGGATGGCATTGTGATGGAATTGCAGGGATTCTGGATCATCGGCCTTGTGTGGGTGATTATAGAAGCCGTGAAAAACCTGATACTGAACGCACAGCTGGAACAGCGCCTGCGCAACAGCTGAGGAAAGAGAGGGGCTATTTATGCAGCTATGGAATAATTTTGCGGCAAAACACCCCGCCGCAGCCAAGTGGGTGCGCGAAGGCGGACTGTTTGTGATCGTATCCAACCTGGTTACGGTGTTCAAATACCTGCTGCTGCAATTTTTGCCGGCGGCGTTCAGCAGCCTGCCGGTGGTGGATTTTGGCTGGCCGGGCATCCCGGTCACGCTGTTTGGCGAAACCTTCCAGTGGAACATCCTGGGGTATGATTCCGCCCATGGCGGTCTGCCGTACTTTTGCGCCTACATGGTTGCCATGGTGGTGGGAGAATGCATAAACTTTCCCATCCAGCGCAACTTTGTGTTCCGCAGCAAGGGCAACCTGGCCAAGCAGATCGCCTGGTATGTGGTGGCGTTCTGCTTGATCACCTGCATCGTCAACTCCATCAACTGCGTGTGGGTGGCGGTTGCGGGCCTGCTGGTGCCGGATTTCATCTACAACATTGGCACCACCGTGCTCAATGGCGGCATTTCCATGGTGATCTTCTTCTTTGTCAACAAGATCATCTTCCCAGAGGGCGCACAGGCAAAATAAAGCCCGGCAGGATCACTGGTGCTTTTCCCGGTACTCGCCCGGCGTAATGCACACACGGGCTTTGAACACCCGGGAAAAGTGGCTGGGAGAAGAAAAACCAAGATAAGAGCTGATGGCCGTAATGGGCTTATCGGAATAGCGGAGGAGGCGTTTTGCCTCCTCCGTTTTTTCGTAGAGGATAAAATCCGTCAGACTTTCGCCAGTTTCTTCCTTGAATTTTCGGGAGAGATAGGGGCGGCTCATGAACAGCGCTTTGGCCATTTTTTCCACGGTGATCGGTTCTGAGATATGGTGCCGGATGTAGTTCACCACGTTGACCATCAGCTTGGAGGTACAGCTTCCCCTCTGCAGGCGCGGCACTCCCTCGGTATAATCCGAGATCATGCGGTATTGGAGGTTTGTGATGTTTTCCAAGGTGGTCAGCAGCTCGCAATGCTGGATGCGTATATTGAAATAGTGTCCATTAATGTCCCTTTGTGTCCCATGCTTTCCTCCATTCTGTTGACATTCGGGGGTTCGTATATTAGAATAAAGAGCGTAGAAAAACAGAGTGGAGGAATTTAACTATGGATACGAAACTGTTAACTGTTTCTCAAACAGCTCAATATCTACAGCTATCCGAAAAAACTATACGGCGAATGATTGGCAATGGTAGCTTACCCGCTTCAAAACTTGGCAATCATACGTGGCGAATTCGAGCTTGTGATGTTGATGAATATGTATCTAATTCTCACCAAAACAAGCCAATGTGTAACAATGCAGGCTCTTATGTCTTAGATCTTGAAATGCCAGAACGCCCTCGTCTCATTTCCTTATTTTCCGGATGTGGTGGAATGGATTTAGGTTTCAAGAAGGCGGGATTTGATATTGTTTTTGCGAACGATTTTGATTCAGATGCTCAAGCGATATACTCGCTCAATTTAGGCAATATAGATCGGCGTGACATATTGTCAGTTGGCGAAGATGAAATTCCAGATGGAGATATTCTTACTGCGGGATTCCCGTGCCAGCCGTTCTCTAATGCCGGAAATCGTAAAGGTGTCCACGATTCTCGTGGCATGCTGTATAAAGAATGTTTACGCATTATTCGAAAGAAGATGCCGAAGGTAATTGTTTTTGAGAATGTTAAGGGATTGCTTTCAACGAAATATATTGATGGACGCAACTTAGCAGAAGTCATAGTAGAAGATCTGTCCAGCATGAATGGCATTGGATACAATGTTGTGCATCAACTTGTAAACGCATCAGACTATGGCGTTCCTCAGAATCGTCAGAGAGTTTTGTTTGTTGGTGTACGCAAGGATTTAGGAATCACATTTGAGTTTCCTAAAAAGCAATGTAAAGATAATTTGACATTACGGCATATTCTAAACGTACCGTCTGAAGTAGCTAACAATGTAGACTGGGCACTTTCTCCGCAGGCTTTGGATATGATTAAATATATTCCTGAGGGCGGCTCATGGAAAGATGTTCCGTATGAGCATTTAGCCCCTCGTTTCCAAAGAATCAGAGATAATATGAAGAAGTATCATTCGCCTAACTTCTATCGGCGTTTTTCGAGAGATGAAATTTGCGGAACTATGACAGCATCTGCTCAGCCGGAGAATTGCGGTATTATACATCCCTATGAGGACAGAAGATTTACTGTTCGAGAAGTTGCACGTATTCAAACCTTCCCCGATGATTTTAACTTCTTAACGGATACAGCACGAAATATAACCGCAATGTATAAAGTCATAGGAAATGCTGTTCCGGTTACATTAGCATATAATATTGCTTCTGCAATAATGGAGCAAGTGTTCAAGAAAAATGGAAGCGAAAAGTAAGGGAATAGAATAATGGATACAGATAAAGCATACTTATTGGGGTTAATTATAGGTGGTGGCGTATTCGGAAATGCAGAAGATGTATTTAGTATTCGCTTACCATACAAAAAATGGGGTTCATACCTTGAAAACCCACAGCGTGCGGGTGAAATTGCAGGGGATATTTTGCGTAAAGTAGGACAAATGTTTCGGGCTGTCTACGACCTTTCTGTTCAATACGAAACAACACCCGGAGGCACATGGACAATTCTCTGTGAAGGTGATACAACAGCAGTAAAAAATGACCTCATGCATTATGGTATTGCTTGTGAGGGCGAACTTCGAGGAACTGCTGATATCAGTCAGGTGGTATTAGAATTAGTTGATGACAATCTTAAGCGCCGCTTCATTGCAGGATTAGCAGATACTATTGGTAGTATGGCAAAATCGCAGCGCCGCTTTACGGATGAGCATCAGATTATTTCTTTTGAAATAAAAGGTTACAACTTTAAGTTTGTTTGTGAATTGTGTCGGCTACTATATAGCATAAATTGTATCCCTGATCAGGTTAACTGGAATCACCCCAACATCCATTGTACAAGCGATTCGTACTATGCCCAATGGAATAAAGGATTTAAGCTGAGAATTCTGTTGGATCAATATGCTCAGTTCGGCGCATTCGCATTCAGAACCAAGGCGGAAACGTCAAACGAAAATCGTAGATTACAAAGAGAAATTCACGCTGCGGAAAGATGTGAGACCAGAGATATGCATTTCACTCCATCTACCGTACATCCAGCTGAAAATGATGCTCGCTTGCCGGAAGTTATTAGGGGTGGGCACTTCATTCATTTCAGGCACTTCTGCACTGTTATGGGATGTGAACACGCCCCGTACTGTAAAATCAAGGAGCAGTTCGAACACATTGGAGAACTGATAAATCCATTTCCGATTTTGCATAAGGACAGCTATACACAGATAGAGAATATCATTCAGGCAGACCCGTTGCTGTTTAGTCGTGATTACACTACGCTCAACATCAACGTCC
>UMKG01029884.1_pt1 | contig 11309 bp, 13 predicted proteins | sample 1966261 | NCBI WGS metagenome assembly UMKG01 (sample SAMEA4836169, study PRJEB28245) | human gut metagenome | biome: gut microbiome; material: fecal sample | place: Denmark | collected 2008 | reverse complement strand
TCCGAGGACGGTGGCCGTGAGCGTAAGTCTAACTTCAAGAAGAGTCAGAAGCAAGCTCCAAAATCTAAAGGTCAAAACACCTCATCGAAGAAACAAAGCCAGACCAAGTCAGATGGTCAGCATTTTACAATCAGAAAAAAAGGAAATTAAACTATGTCAGAAGTAACAACACAAGCAAAACCAGAACGCCGTAAACGTCAGAAGTTAGAGGATATGGAAGGTTACAAACCTTCGATTTATGGTCTTACTCGTGATGAGTTGATCGACTGGGCTATGGAACACGGTGAAAAGAAATTCCGTGCGACTCAAATTTGGGATTGGCTCTACAAGAAGCGTGTGCAGTCTTTCGAAGAAATGACCAACATTTCAAAGGATTTTATTGCTAAATTGAATGAGAATTTCTGTGTAAACCCATTGAAACAACGTATCGTTCAAGAATCTAAAGATGGTACCGTTAAGTATCTTTTTGAATTGCCGGATGGTATGTTGATTGAGACGGTTTTGATGCGCCAACACTATGGTTTGTCTGTCTGTGTGACAACTCAGGTTGGATGTAACATCGGTTGTACTTTCTGTGCCAGTGGTTTGATTAAGAAACAACGTGACTTGACTGCTGGTGAGATTGTGGCACAAATCATGTTGGTACAAAAATACTTTGATGACCGTGGCGACGGTGAACGTGTCAGCCACGTGGTTGTTATGGGTATCGGTGAGCCATTTGATAACTATGACAATGTGCTTCGCTTCTTGCGTACCATTAACAATGACAATGGTCTTGCTATTGGAGCGCGTCACATTACCGTGTCAACATCTGGTTTGGCACCAAAAATTAAGGAATTTGCTAACGAAGGTGTTCAAGTTAACCTCGCCGTATCACTTCACGCGCCTAACAATGACCTTCGTTCAAGCATCATGCGTATTAACCGCTCGTTCCCACTTGAAAAACTCTTTGAAGCAATCGAGTATTACATCCAGACAACCAACCGTCGTGTAACTTTTGAGTACATCATGCTTAATGAGGTCAATGACCATCCTGAAAACGCTCAAGAGTTGGCTGATTTGACTAAGAAAATCCGTAAGTTGTCATACATCAACTTGATTCCTTACAACCCAGTATCAGAGCACGACCAATATAGTCGTTCAACCAAGGAACGTGTGGCAGCCTTCTACGATGTGCTCAAGAAAAACGGGGTTAACTGTGTCGTTCGTCAAGAACACGGTACAGATATCGATGCTGCTTGTGGACAATTGCGTTCAAACACTATGAAACGTGACCGTCAAAAGGCTGTAGCAGAAGCTTCTGGTAAATCAGAAGGTAAATAAGATGTTTCAGCTGACGACTTGGGTAGATAAGGATGGAGAACTGACACTAAAAGGAAGAAAGCTAAGCCAAGTTTTGGTCTGTGCTTATCTTCTTTGTTTAGTACTCCTTTGTTGGACACCCCAGTATGGACTAGTTGAAGGTGTTGAAACTCCTGGGATTCAACATTTTGGTCGTGTAGTGGTTCTATTGACCCCATTTAATAGTTTTACCAACTTTTATCAGTTGGATAGTCTTAAAGAGATTGTCTTTGTGCTTGGGCAAAATGTGACCAACATTTTCTTGCTGAGTCCGCTGATTTTAGGACTTTTAGCCTTGTACCCCAGATTTAGGTCTTGGCAAAAGGTCCTTTTAGCCACGTTTATCATGTCTTTGACGATTGAGGTTGGGCAAGTTATTCTAGATCTCCTCATTGATGCGAATCGTGTCTTTGAGTTAGATGATTTATGGACCAATACTTTGGGAGGTTTGGTGGCACTAGGTGTCTACCGCCTCCTTGTAAAACTGATTCAAACGCATTTTAAAGAGTAAAAAACCTGGGACCCTACGCGTCTCAGGTTTCACTTATTTTCTATCATACAAATACAACACATTCAAAAGAGGGAAAAATGAATAAACAATTTTGGAGAAACAATGAAACACTTAATGATGACAGTAGTCACCGTATTGACACTAGGAGCAACAATGCCAATGGTTAAAGCAGATGCTTATCAAAGCGGACGTGATGCCGATATTATGCGAGAAAGAGGGCAGGTTTGGAACTATTCTGAGGTTAAGAGAGAGCCTCAATTAGCTAACTACAACACCGATGGTCGCTATCTCAGTGAGGCAACTAACTTTGAATTATACAATTTTGTCAGAGAGTATAAGACATCTGATGAAATCAGACGCATTTGGAACCCTAAGAAAGATGAATCCGTTATCCATGATAAGGATAGCTACTCTATGGATGATGGGCACAAGGTCTATAATTTTGATTCCTTTGCTTATCAATTGCCAGAGTCTACTGATTTTGGGAAGTTATCTTATATTGGTCACTTTCAGTTAGAAGATGGCACAATCTATCGCTATTGGAAGTAACCTTATCATACGAGACTTATACGAGGTCTATTATTAACCATTTGTAAGGATAGGAGGAGTAACTTGTCTTTTAAAGAATCAATCATTGCAAAACTTTGGTGGTTTTTCAAGTTAGAAAAACGCCGGTATATTGTCGGGATTTTGGCACTGAGTCTGGTTTCGGTTCTCAATCTGATTCCTCCTATGGTTATGGGGCGGGTCATTGATGCTATCACATCGGGAAAATTGACCAATCAGATCTTGCTTCTGAATCTCGTATATTTGCTTTTGGCAGCTCTGGGGATGTACTATTTGCGCTATGTTTGGCGCATGTATATCTTGGCGACTTCTTATCGCTTAGGCCAGATTATGCGTTCACGCCTTTTTGAGCATTTTACTAAGATGTCGCCTTCTTTTTATCAAAAGTACCGAACTGGGGACCTCATGGCCCATGCAACCAATGATATCAACTCTTTAACCCGCTTGGCTGGCGGGGGCGTCATGTCAGCCGTGGATGCCTCTATCACAGCCTTGGTAACCCTAATCACCATGTTTTTCAGCATTTCCTGGCAGATGACACTGGTGGCTGTCTTACCCCTCCCCTTCATGGCTTTTGCGACTAGTCGTTTAGGACGCAAGACCCATAAAGCTTTTGGAGAATCCCAGGCAGCCTTTTCAGAACTTAATAATAAGGTCCAAGAGTCGGTATCAGGTATCAAGGTAACCAAGTCTTTTGGCTATCAGGAGGCTGAGCTTCAGTCCTTCCAAGAGACCAATAAGATGACCTTTAAAAAGAATATGCATACCATGAAGTATGATAGCCTTTTTGATCCTTTGGTCTTACTCTTTGTTGGCTCATCCTATGTTTTGACCCTTCTTGTCGGTGCCTTTATGATTCAGGCTGGTCAGATAACGGTCGGAAATTTGGTAACCTTCATTACCTATTTGGACATGCTGGTTTGGCCTCTAATGGCCATTGGCTTCCTCTTTAATATCACACAGAGAGGAAATGTGTCCTACCAACGTATTGAAAATCTTCTGGAGCAGGAATCAGATGTTCAAGATCCTGCGCACCCTCTCCCAAGTATTGAAAATGGTCGCTTAGAATATGCGATTGACCGCTTTGCCTTTGAGGATGAGGATACTTTGAGAGATATTCATTTCACCTTGGACAAGGGGCAAACCCTTGGTTTGGTTGGACAGACTGGCTCAGGAAAGACGGCCCTTGTCAAGTTGCTCTTGCGGGAGCACGATGTTAATCAAGGAGCCATCTATTTGAATGGTCATAACATCCGAGATTATCGCCTATCAGACTTGCGTAGCTTGATGGGCTATGTTCCTCAAGACCAGTTTCTCTTTGCCAGCTCCATTTTAGACAATATCTGCTTTGGTAATCCGGATCTCTCCTTTGACAAGGTAGAAGAAGCGACTAAGTTAGCTCAAGTTTATGATGACATCAAGGATATGCCTGAAGGCTTTGAAACAATCATTGGTGAAAAGGGTGTCAGCCTATCAGGCGGTCAAAAACAACGTCTGGCCATGAGTCGGGCCATGATTTTGGATCCAGATATTTTGATTTTGGACGACTCCCTATCTGCGGTTGATGCCAAGACAGAATATGCTATTATTGACAATCTCAAACATACCCGCAAGGACAAGACAACTATCATTACCGCCCATCGTCTGAGTGCGGTGGTGCACGCTGACCTTATCTTAGTCATGCAGGATGGTCGTATCATTGAACGTGGCCGTCATGAGGATTTGCTAGCTCAGGGTGGTTGGTATGCCAAGACCTATGAGTCTCAACAGTTAGAAATGGAAGGAGGAGAAGAAGATGATGCCTAATCAAAACCAATGGTCTGTGTTTAAGCGTCTCTTGACCTATCTCAAGCCTTACAAATTCTTGACCTTTCTAGCTTTAGCCTTCCTCTTGTCCACAACGGTTATCAAGAGTATTATTCCCCTTGTGGCCTCTTATTTTATTGACCACTATCTTCATGATATGAATCAGGCGGCAAGTTTAATTCTGATTGGTTACTATGGTCTTTATCTTTTGCAGACACTAGTTCAGTATTTGGGAAATCTCTTTTTTGCGCGTGTGTCCTACAGCATTGTCAGGGATATTCGCCGAGATGCCTTTGCCAATATGGAGAAACTAGGCATGTCTTACTTTGACAAAACTCCAGCAGGCTCTATCGTTTCCCGCTTGACCAATGATACAGAGACTATTAGTGAGATGTTCTCAGGGATTCTGTCTAGCTTTATTTCGGCTATCTTTATATTTGTTACCACCCTTTACACCATGATGATCTTGGACATTCGTCTGACCGGGCTTATTGTGCTCTTTCTTCCTCTGATTGTTCTTTTGGTTAATCTCTACCGCAAAAAATCAGTGGTCATCATTGAAAAGACCAGAGCCTTGCTTTCAGATATAAATGCCAAACTGTCAGAGAGTATCGAAGGGATTCGCATCATTCAGGCCTTTAACCAAGAGAAACGCCTCAAAAAAGAGTTTGATGCCATTAATGAGGAACACCTGATTTACGCCAGCCGTTCCATGTCACTGGATTCTCTCTTTCTACGCCCAGCCATGAGTTTACTGAAGCTCCTGGGCTATGCTGTTCTCATGGCCTACTTTGGCTACCGAGGTATCTATTTGGGCATCACAGCGGGGACCATGTATGCCTTTATCCAGTACATTAACCGCCTCTTTGATCCCTTGATTGAAGTGACACAAAACTTCTCAACCTTGCAAACCTCGATGGTCTCAGCAGGTCGGGTCTTCGCCTTGATCGACGAGCGCACCTATGAACCTGAGCAGAGAGGCACAGATGCCAAGGTTACTGAGGGGAATATTCGCTTTGAAAATGTCTCCTTCTCCTATGATGGCAAGCACCAGATTTTAGATAGTATTTCCTTCTCTGTCAATAAAGGAGAAACCATCGCCTTTGTCGGTTCTACAGGTTCCGGAAAATCCTCTATTATCAATGTCTTTATGCGTTTCTATGAGTTCCAATCAGGACGAGTTCTTCTTGACGGTGTGGATATTCGCGATTATAGTCAGGCAGAGCTACGTAAGAACATTGGTCTTGTCCTTCAGGAACCCTTTCTCTATCATGGTACAATCAAATCCAATATTGCCATGTATCAAGATTTAACTGATGAAGAAATCAAAGCCGCTGCTGAGTTTGTGGATGCCAACCACTTTATCGACAAACTTCCAGAAGGTTATGAAGCTCCAGTTTCCGAACGAGGTTCAAGTTTTTCAACCGGTCAACGTCAGCTTCTAGCCTTTGCTAGGACCGTTGCTAGTCAGCCTAAAATCTTGATTTTGGATGAAGCGACAGCCAATATTGATTCGGAGACAGAGGCTATTGTCCAAAACTCTCTAGCAAAAATGCGTCAAGGACGTACAACCATTGCCATTGCCCACCGCCTATCGACTATCCAAGATGCCAACTGCATCTATGTCTTAGACAAGGGCCGCATCATCGAACACGGTAGCCACGAGGAACTCCTAGCCCTTGGTGGTACCTATCATAAGATGTACAGCCTACAAGCAGGTGCAATGGAAGGAGCGTAAGCTAATCTAGACCATAGATTTTATATTCGAAAAGATTTCTTAAAAATCAAAATCGAGTAGTGACATTTATGTCACTACTTTTTTGTTGGCCTACAACTTATAATAAAACCATAGCTTGAGAGAAAAAGCTAAAAAATAATATTTTAGGAGGTTGTTAGAATGACAACACAAACAATGAACAATTTTGAAACACTCGATCTCGAGGCACTTGCAAACGTTGAAGGTGGCGGATGGGTTAAGTGTTATGCCGGCACAATCGGATCTGCTCTAGTAGGATCAGCTGGAGGCCCAGTAGGTTACTGGGGAGGAGCTTTAGTTGGTTATGCCACATTCTGCTAATATTTAGGTGACCCTATGCTTAAAGATAAAAAAATGTATTTATTAGCCATTTTCCTTTTAGGATTTGGCATTGCTAACCTTTTTAGAAATTTAGATTTTGTACATCATATCATTAATTTGGTAGGGTTGGCATTAATCACTTATAGTTTGATTTTTAGTAAATGGGAGCGACTCAAAAAATAGGTGGATTCCTGTCAGTAATCATCTAGGAATTGGTAAGTTGTGTCAACTGAAAAATTATATTTATGGATATTGTTTTTCTGACATCAGCTAAAAGAAATCGGAAAAAAGTAGTGACATTTATGTCACTACTTTTTTGTGGCCTATCACCCTATAATAAAATCATAGCTTGAAAGAAAGAGCTAAAAATAGTTTAGGAGGTTGTTAGAATGATAAGGCAAACAAATAACACTTTTGAAACACTCGATCTCGAGGCACTTGCAAACGTTGAAGGTGGTGATGGATTATGTTTGATTTGAAAAGTTATATTTTAGGGATGGCTTTCATGGCTGTGATGAGTTTTTTAGATAAGCCTATTATGTCATTTCTTGAAAAACACAAAGTTACCAATTCCGCTAAAAAGAAATTCTAATTGAGATACCTTGTCAATTGCTAGTCTGTGAATAGCTTTGCACAGAAAGCTAAAAACACTTTAAGGAGAAAAGTATGTTCAAAAACTCAAAACCGTATTTACTGGCTACCATTCTCATAGGAATGGGCCTCGCTAATCTATGTAGAAGTTTGGATGCAGTCCATCATACCATTAATTTGCTAGGCCTAACCTTGCTTCTTTATAGTCTTCTTTTTAAAAAATGGGTACAGTTTAAAAAGTAACTTTTGGCCCCTTTGAACGTGAGGTCCTTGTAAATGCTTATTTTTGATGTTCCCGAAGTAAAATTATTCTTGCTAATGATAGCGGAGATTGTATTATATTTGACTGTTTTTCTTTGTAATAGAAAAGACAAAGATATGTATATTCGCTTATTTAAAGTATCTGTACTAATGACACTACTGTATTACATCTCCAGTAGAATTTAATCGCTAAGGACTTACTTGAGATCTTACAACAGTAGAATAAAATACAGAAAGGAATAGCGTTAAATGTAATAGCTTATTCAGTCTACAAGACTGACTGAGGTTATTCATAGCTTAATTGTTTTATCATGAAGTTAAAGAATATTAGTCCGAGAGTATTGCGATTTTTTAGGGTCGCTACTGCTATATTGGCAGTTTTCCTTATAAGTACCAGTATTTCTCTCTACAAAAGCAAGACTTCTCCAGAGATTTGGTTAGCAGTCGGAGCACTAGCTTTAGTAGTCATTTTTGTAAATGGGCTGCTCTACTGTATGCTTAAGAAGCGTTCCGATTCAGTAAATCCGTTAATAATATGGCAGTCCTTCATTGTCTTTCTGGTCATCTCATTTCTAGTGCTTTGTGTAGAGTTTTACACCTTACTAACATTCAGTGATACCACAGACCGCATAGTACTAGTCGTATTAATGCTTTTGTTAATTCTCTGTGATTTTCTAGCTTACTTGCAAGTCAAAAAATATTTTAAAAGATAGAAAATATAGTAACCATTTGTGACATTATTCAATTTACGTTGCATAAAGTGCATAAAAGCGCTATAATAAGAAAGTGATTAATGAAAAATGTGAAAATTAGAGTAGGATTTCTATGGCTTGAAAGAAGTTCTTCTATCGTATAGACAAAACTTACAGTGTCTGGGTTTTCAAAAATGTCATGAAAGGAGGATTACTATTGGAACAATCTGTTTTTTCTAGAAAATACATAATATTTATCCTACAAGTTATCTTGGCTGTCTGTATTCAATGTGTGATAACATTTTTCTGGCATCAAGAAAGAACATTTTTATTTTATATCTTGTCACTTTATGTTTCTTTATCGTTCTCTGATGATCTTAGTCAGCTGATTTTTAGAAATGAGAAGTGATGTATTTGTTTTAAGCAGCATGGAAAGTGACAGATTCGTGTCTTTAGCCATGCTAGATTCAGAATAATAGCCAATCATTCTTTAGATAACGCTCTAGTAGTTTATGTAAATGACTCTAGTAGAAAAGGAATTACCATGGTGATATTACAAAAAATTAGTTCTGCTGTGTTACGTTCTTTACGTGTCGTATCAGCAATCTTAGGAGTAGTCATTGGGAATATAGCTTTAAATCCTCTATCTAGTCAGCATCCAATCTGGATTTGGCTACCATTTAGGACCTATAGCTATTTTTTGGGACGCTGGCTTTTAAATGACTATCAGGGTGCTATACTAAAGATGTGATTGAAAAATTAGTTAAAAGAAATAAGGAGGTTTTCTTAATGACAGGACTTAAATGGTTTGCAGGAGGCAAAGAGAGACGAGAACAAGCAGTAGCTATCATCGATGAAGTAATTGAAACTATTGGAGATAAGCCAGATTATGCTGATTTGAAGCAGGTCCTGCACTCCTACCGAACGGAACTTGCAGACTCTCGTTCAGCCACTCCCTATATCTTAAGCAGGATGTCACTGGAAATATCCGAAGTGGTCAGAAAAGACCAGCTAACCTTGTCTCCCTTTATCGAGGAGCGAATGGCAGATTTGCGAAAATTGCTAGCGATTCGTTATGGCTATTGATGTCATTAGGGAGGATTTCTTGGTTTTAAGGTTGAGTTGTTCATTGAGAATTTGTCTTATTTCACTGTCTTGGCTACATCATTTGTTTAAATAACATTAAAATGAATCGTAAAAATTGAAGATTAAATCTTGTTTATTTCCACACAATAAAAAAATCCCATGGGAGTTCTCATCCTATGGGATTTTTGCGATAAATACTAATAAGGCAATGTCATCTGACTTTGGCTTAGGTCCACAGTTACTTCATAGTTGCTATTATCACGAATAGTGTGCTCAAAGTCTGTGGTATAGAGAACGAGTCGGAGTTTGTCGCCCTTGTTGAGTTTGTAGATGGTTGGTTGCAAATCCAAACCGATAGTCATCCATTCATTTGGAGTGACATTCTCAATGCTAAGGAGGTTCTTGCGATTTTGCAGGTTAAGGTGTCCTTTGGTAATGACACGATATTTTGCCTGCTTGAATGGCAATTCACGTAAGGTTTCTTCCTTGAAGAGACGGCCGTTATCTAGATTCATGCGTTTGAGTGCGGGAATAGGTGCGAGATACTTCTTGTCACCCATTTCTAGAACTTGGGCCGAAATGAGACCACGGTTTGTATTAGACTTAACCTTGAGCTCTAGGTGGACACGACCATTGATTTGGATATCTTGGTCCAGTTCAAAGTCCAAGGTAATGGCATTGGCTTTGTCTGCAAAGAGGTCATCCTTGAAGCTTTGGTATGCTTTACCGTATTTGGTGAAGGTTTCCTCTTCATAATGGTTATAGATGCTAGCTTCAGCCTCACCAAGCTGAATGTTTTTACCATTGTCGTGTCCAAAGTTATCGAGAACTTCCCAGGTCTGTTCAGACTGGTTGTTTTGCCAGATAACATTAGGCAGTGTGTAGCCATTCTCCAAACCAAGGAGTTTCTGACAAATCAAGGCATTCATGCTTTCTCGGAAGTCAATAGACTGCCATGCATTCATGTAAACGTGGGCACCATTGTGGAAGAAGAGGTGTTTGTCAAGAGAGTCTGGAAGAGCATTGAACATTTGATAGACGTTAATAGGTTTAACGTTCCAGTCTTGGCTACCATGTGTAAAGACAACAGTGGCTTTAACACGGTCTGCGAACTGCACATAGTTACGGTCATGCCAGAATTGGTTATAGTCCCCGTGCTTACGATCAATGGCTGTGCTTAGCTCCTTGAGGTAAGCCTCGTAGTCTTTTTGGTGGCGTAGGTATTCTCCAGCTAATAGGGCACGAGAATAGGTAAATTCGGTCAATGTGTCGAGGTCTTCACCAGGGTATCCTCCAGGACTGACGAGAAGTCCATTTTCACGATAGTAGTCGTACCAAGAAGAAATACCCGCTTCAGCGATAACCATCTCCAAACCGTCAACACCAGTTGTAGCAAGGGCGTTGGACATGGTACCCAAATATGAAAGCCCGGTAGTAGTCACCTTACCAGAAGCCCAATCTGCAGTGATTGTATGCTGTCTACTACGACTAGTAAAGGCGCGTGCACGACCATTGAGCCAGTCAATGACAGCTTTATAGGCCAGAACTTGTTGATAGTCTCCAGAGGTCATGAAGCCTTCAGAGTTGAAGGTACCAACACCCGATACATAGATAGAAGCCACACCACGAGCCAACATGTAATCGTTAAGCGTGTAGGTATCTGTGTGAGCAAAACGCTCCTGAGCCTTTGTGACAGGATTGATAGGTGTAAGGTCTGCCTCTGGTGCCTTGATTTCTGGTTGGCTAAGGGAGATTTCACCTGCTGGTTTGACGAGCAAATCACCTTCCATCTTGTGGGTAAGCTTATCTGAAGCAGGCTCGTTAGTCCCTTGTTGATAAGGGCTTGCGGTCATCATGGCTGGAACTGGGAAGTCCACATCAGGACGTAAGATAGTCACCTTGACCAAGTCTAACTGCCCATCTTTATCGGTATCTACAGGTGTTTCGACATAAACCACCTCACGGTGAAGCTGATTAGTGTCAAATGTTGCCAAGCTCTTACCATTAAAGAAGACGTAGTTATTACTTGCAGGGATTAAATCCTGAGCTACTAACTGATCAATTAAGGTATTGCCAGACTGTGTGCGTGTTGCTAGCAATTGATGGAGGTTATTAAGGCTACCATCAAAAGTAATTGGGAAAGCCATTTCCTCTAGGAAAGCAACACTATCTGTAAAGTCTACATTAGGGACAAATCCTAGCATTTGAAGAGCTACCAAACCAAAGACGTCAGCAGTCAAAGGACGGTCTGATTGGAAGAAGGTTAGGAGATCAGTCTCTGTATCAGCAATCCAATTTTTCAAAGCCAAATCAGTATCTTCGAAGAAAAGGAAGTGCTTGCGAACAAAAGCCTCAAAATTGGCTTTGACACTGGCAT
>UMKG01043424.1_pt1 | contig 11353 bp, 7 predicted proteins | sample 1966261 | NCBI WGS metagenome assembly UMKG01 (sample SAMEA4836169, study PRJEB28245) | human gut metagenome | biome: gut microbiome; material: fecal sample | place: Denmark | collected 2008 | reverse complement strand
TTTCTTATTACCTAATACCTTGTTCATAAAATTCCTTCCTTTCTGATTTCATACGAAAGTCAGATGCTCTGCGCCTTTGGCACTCCCACATCTAACATCCTGTCTTCTAACATAAAAATGGGAGTGTCTGCTGGCAAACACTCCCATTTGAAGTTCAAAGCTTATATTGCCAAAGCTATTACTTACTGCATGTCATATACATCCTGGATGGACTGCATATATTCTTCGCCAGTCATTTCGCCGTTTAACAGAGGCTGTACATTTTCCTGAGCTGTCTTGGAGATTTCGCTAGGCATTTTTGCTTCCCACCATGCAAATCCTTCTGTGGATTTGTCAATCTCGTCAAGAACAAGCTTGGTGTAGTTATCCATATCATCTGCTGCAACATCATATGTGTAGCCTTTAACAGTTCCCTGATCTTCCATAGCTACGTTTCCGATGTTCTCCATGAAGTATTTCAGGAACCAGCCAGTAGCCTCATCATATTTGTCGTTGTCAAGTGCAAGAATGTTACCACAGTTCATAGAGTAAGAAGTAGCGGAGCTGATGGACTCATCTGCAACCGGAATGTTGAAGAATCCGATTCCGTCCTCGCCTGCCGGGTTCTGGGAATCATCTGTCAGGTTCTGTGTAAACCAGGAACCATTGTAGAAGATAGCTGCTTTTCCACTCATCAGCATGGAACCAGCTGTATTCATATCAACTGTTGTGATACCTTCTCCGAAATATCCTTTCTCTGCCCACTCTGCAATCTTATCAGCTGCTGCAACAAGTTTCTCATCTGTATAAGGAACTTCGCCGTCAGCTGCTTTTGTCATAATGTCGTTTCCTGCGGTTCTTACTGCGTATGCATTGATCAGACGGGTTGCACCCCATTTGTCAGATCCGCCGGTTGTAAGAGGCTGGATACCTGCATCGGAAAGTTTCTGAAGAACCTCTTCAAACTCATCCCATGTAGTAGGAACTTCGCATCCTGCCTGCTCGAACAGGGCTTTGTTGTACCAGAAGCCTTCTACATTCAGTCCAAGAGGAAGATCATAAAGATCATCTGTTCCGGATAATCCTTTCAGAAGCTCAACAGCACCGCTGTTTAAATAATCTGCTGTTCCGATCTCGTCAACAGCTTCTGTAATATTTTTAACCTTTCCGGAATCGATGAGAACGCTGAGCGGAGCACCTGCTTCGTAAGCGAACAGATCCGGAAGATCATTGGATGCTGCAAGTGTAGCAATTTTCTGCTGAAGGTTGTCAGAAGCAACCATCTCATATTCCCATGTGAAATTCGGGTTTACATTTTTCTGATAGTCTTCGCAGATTTTGTTTAACAGCATACCATTGTCATTATCTTCTGCCCAGATGGTAAGGATTTTGATGTTTTTCTCAAGCTGCGGATCCTCTCCTGAGTAATCTGCTGCAAATGTAGGAACTGCAAACATTGTGCTTGCTGTTAATGCTGCCATTAAAATAGCTAATGCTCTCTTTTTCATTATAAATTCCTCCAGAATTTTCAAAATTATTGAACTTTGTTATAATTTACTCTTGATTGCCATTTACTTTTCGGTCACGTTTAATTTGTTTCTTTGTATCCCCGGGAAATATCTTATGGTTATATAATACCATTGTTCTGTTTTTTTACCAGTGCCTAATTTTTTTGGTAATGTACAGTTTTTTTAGACTGTTTTTTATAAAAAGTTTCACTTGTCCAGGCATTCAATTGTGCTAAATATACAAAATGCACATATTCAGCAATTCGAATATGTGCATTTTTGCAAATCCTATTTTTATCATTCTGCTTTCCACACGTTTCCCTTGTACTCATTGGGAGTCATGCCCTCGTGTTTTTTAAAAATATCGCAGAAATATCTGTAATTATTATATCCCACCATTTCACTGACTTCATTCACCTTATATCCATCCTGCAGCAGCTTCTTCGCCTTTTTTATGCGAAGATCCGTCAGATATTTCACATAAGATGTACCAACCTCTGTTTTAAAAAGAACACTTAAGTACGCCGTGCTCATTCCGGCTCTGTCTGCAAGCTCACTCAGCCCGATATCCTGATCATAATGCTCGTCCAGATAAGTAAGAAGCTCCAGGATAACTCTGTGTTTGCTTCCGGTCTGGTCCGCAGTCAGATGCTTGCTGATATCAGACAGAACGCTTTCCCCATAGGCCTGTACTGCTTCTATGCTCTGACATTTTTCCATCTCCTGAAAAGAGACAAGTGAACTTCGTTCCACCTGCTTCTGGCTTTCGATCAGTACATCGCTGAGCACACAGAGATGCTTGTAAAATTCCCTGCGAAAATCCTGCAGCTCCGGGTAAAGTTCCTGCAGGCATCTGATTGCCCGCCTGCATTCTTCCCGAAATGCTGCAGCATCACAGTCTGTAATACATTTTACACTGCTCTCAAAAATTCTTTCCAATTCCAGAAATTTCTCACGATTAGCCTGTGCTTTACGATTATCCTCATGACGGGTCTTCGCCCATTCATCTTCAATTCTGGTAAGGGCATTTTTCAGTTTATCTGCTGTAACCGGCTTATCAATATAGTCTTTTACTCCAAGAGTAAGCGCCCTCTGCGCATACACAAATTCAGAATAGCCGCTGATCACAATAAAATATGTATCCGGACATTCTTCTTTCGCTGCCTCGATCACAGACAGACCATCCAGCCCCGGAATTCGGATATCCGTAATTACTACATCCGGTTTCTCACTTCGGATCACTTCCAGTCCCTGGATTCCGTCATAAGCAGCCCCTACTACCTCATAATCCAGCTTCAGGCGGGAAATTAAAGCCTTAATTCCCTGCACAACTATATATTCATCATCAATTACCACTAAGCGATACATGAAAATCCTCCTTGTATCTGCATTTCCCTATCCCTTATCTTACTGGAACCACAATCGTTACCTTCGTTCCATTTCCTGGACTGCTTTCAAATGTTACGCCGTATTTTTCCCCGTAATTCAACTTTATACGCTCTATTACATTGCGCACTCCATAACCGTTCTCCAGTCTGGACATATCGTCAATTCCCACACCATCATCTTCAATAGTGAAAATCATATTATTCTGCTCCTGCCAGCCGCGAAGGGAAATCTTTCCTTTTCCAATCTTCGGCTCCAGACCGTGATACATGGCATTTTCAATAAATGGCTGAAAAATAAAGGTGATCGTTTCACGCTGAAGAATTTCTCTGCTGATATCCACGAACAGTTCAAAACGATTATTGTAGCGCATATTCTGAAGCTTCATATAGCCCTGCATCCATTTCACAGAATCCGCAACTTTAATATATTTGCTTCCATTATTCAGCGCCAGCTTAAAGTTATCAGAAAGTGCCTCTACCATTTCTGCCATCTGGTCATCCCCATGCATGATTGCAACAAAGTACAGAGAATCCAGTGTATTATAAAGAAAATGGGGATTGATCTGAGACTGAAGCAAAAGCAGCTCTGCTTCCCGTTCATTCAGCTTCACCGCCATAAGATGCTCGGAAAGCTCCAGGTTCGTATTGACCATTTCCTTGAATTTCCGTCCAATCCGGCCAACTTCACTGTAGTCAAACTCTTCTGTAATGTGGCGCTCTCCTTCCCCAACCTGTGCAATGGTATTTTCCAGCTGCTTCAGAGGATGGCTGATGGTTCTGGAAATGATTCGTGCCATGAGAAAACCCACTACAAGAACACAGCCGGCTACCAGAAACGAGGTCAGACGGATATTTTTGCTCTCTTCACTGATCTCATTTTTCTCAACTACGTTTACAATATGCCAGCCTGTAGTAGAATTGGTGACAGAAGAAAACAGATACAGATGGTTCTCTCCCGGATTCGAATAGGATTGCATAATTGCATTCTCCCTTTCCTCATTTCCCACAAAATAAACCAGCTGATCATCCTCATCTACAACCATAAAGTTACTGGAATCAAAGCTTTCATTGCCCATAACAAAGGATTTTCCCAACAGCTTCTGGCTCAGTCCCACCACCATATAGCCCATTCCCTGTCCATCAGAGGGATTGATCATATATTTCGCATAAGAAAATCCTTTCTTTGTTCCTGCTTTTAAAATACTGTCACAGAAAAAAATTTCCTTTCCCTGCGCAGCCTTTGCCTGTTTCACCCAGCTTTCTTCCAGAATATCCTTATCACTATAATAATTATAGAAATCATAAGTACCCAGGTTCACATTGTTCAGCTGATACACATGGCCATAAAGATCCGTAAATACTATATAATTCACCCACACCTGCTGACTTGCCATTTCATTTGCAATCACACGAAGTTTCTCACGGTCTGTGGATGCAAACTTGCTTCCTCCGTATTCATTGCCTTTTTCCAGAATCTGCTGAAGAGCTTCATCATTCAGAAAATTTCGGCCTACATCTACAATGTTCTTCAGATTCATATCCATAACGCGGCTGGAATTCTTCAGCGTAGACTGATAAGATGCCCTGTAATTCTGTTCAATAGCATCAATAGAGGTTTTGTATACAATATTCATCAAAACGCCCACACCCAAAAGGGTGATAAGAAACATGGATAAAAAAATCTGATTCTGAATACTCAGCTGTCTCCACGCTTTCTGTATTCCTGAAGGTTCTTTTTTCTTTTCCATATTCTCATCACCCTTTCGCATTCTGCGTTATGATTACTGTTCAAATGCGATATGGTATGTACCGCTTCCCGCTTCGGCAGCCATATAGTCTGCTTCCCTGGTAAATGTCAGTCCATCGCTTTCCAGAACAGCTTTTGCCTGGTCCAGACGGATCTCTGCTGTTGTATTCACCGGAATCTGAACAGTTAAAGTAATCTGTTTCCCCTGGACTTCCCATTTTACACCAACATCACCATAAATGCTATGATATTTTCCGGCAGTGTACTTCAGATTTCCACCAATGCGCGGATAGAGTATCGCATGTTTAAAGCCCGGATGTTCCGGATCCGCTTCAATTCCGGCCATTGCACGGTACATCCACTCACCAATAGCCCCATAAGCATAATGATTAAAGGAGTTCATATCTGCACTCCACATACTTCCGTCATCCTTCATTCCATCCCAGTGCTCCCAGATCGTGGTGGCACCTTTTTTCACCTGATACAGCCAGGATGGGAAGTCTTCCTTCAGAAGCAAATCGTAAGCTTCTTTCAGGCTGTGATTCTGGCTGAGGGCATGGCAGAAATACGGAGTTCCCACAAATCCGGTAACCAGATGTCCGTTTTCTTTGTCCAGAAGGCGTTTCAGACCTTCTACCGTTTTTGTGATATATTTCTCAGGAGTCAGCTGGAAATACAGTGCCACAATATGTGCTGTCTGTGTCTGTGCTGTCATATTTCCTTCTGCGTCGAAGAAAGTCTCCTGGAATTTCTTTACGATCTTATGATAAAGCTCCTCATACTCTGCTGCCACATCCTCTTTTCCAAGAGCATGGGCCATTTTTACAAAAAGTCCGGTAGAGTATGCATAATATGCCGTACAGGTCAGATCATTTGGTGTGGCTCCAAAGTAGCTGCCTTCTTCTGCATCAAGAGCTACCCAGTCGCCAAACTGCAGCTTGTAGTTCCAGATATAATCAACAGCATGGGCACGCATGAAGTCAATCCATCCCTTCATGCTGTTGTACTGTTTTTTCAGAATATCTTTATCCCCATACATCAGATACATGGTCCATGGATTGATGATGGCCGCATCAGCCCAGGCTGCTGCAGAGTGAGGTCCCTGGCGGAGAAGCCAGTTTCCATCTGTACGGCCTTCCTCAATATTCGGAACAACATGTGGTACACCGCCTTCTGGTGTCTGATCAACCTCCAGATCATGGAGCCATTTCTTATAGAACGTATAGGTATTCATCAGATAAGTGGCTGTACGGCAGAAAATCTGCGCATCACCAGTCCAGCCCAGGCGCTCATCACGCTGCGGGCAGTCTGTAGGTACATCAAGGAAATTACTCTTCAGTCCCCACAGGAAATTGTGATGCAGCTGGTTCAGCAGCGGATTCGAACACTCCAGACTTCCGTTTGAAGCCATGTTGGAGTGAAGAGTACAAGCTGTGAAATTCTCAGCTTTCGGCTCGCCTGGATAGGAAACAATCAACGCATACTGAAATCCCATGTAAGTAAAAGTCGGATGCCAGGTAACTGTCTCTTCTCTTGCAAAAGTATATTTCATCGTTGCCTTGGCTGCACGAAGATTGTCCAGATATACATTTCCATCTTTATCCAGAACCTCGAAGCAGTGAAGCTCGATCACATCGCCCGGTTTTCCTGCTGCAGTTACTTCAATTCGTCCTGCCATATTCTGGGCAAAATCAATAACCGTATCTCCTGCCGGTGTTTTGAAAATACGTTTTGCAGGAATACGATCCATTACACGAACCTTTGCAGCGTACTGCGCACGCATAACCTGTGTATCAAAGAATACAAGCTGAACCGGCTTCCAGTCGCCTTTTGTGGTTTCTGCCTTTGACCAGTCCGGAATCTCAAGGGCTGCATCATAAGTCTCACCATCATAGATTTCTGCAAATATCACCGGTGAATCGCAGCCTTTCCAGGATGGATCCGTATAAACAGATTCTGTTGTTCCATCGGTGTAGCGAATCAGAAGTTCCATAGTAAAAGCCGTCTGATCACCATAGTTGTTGCGGGCCTTTGTCAGTCCCATAACTCCTTTATACCAGCCTGGAGCCAGCATTGCTCCGGCACCGTTAATGCCCTTCTGCAGATATTCCGTTACATCATAGGTCTGATAGAGGAGATGTCTTCTATAGGATGTCCATCCCGGTGTCATCTCGTCCTCACCAACTTTTTTGCCATTCAGGTAAAACTGATACAGGCCAAGGGCTGTGGTAAAGGCATAGGCTTCTTTTATATCTTTTTTGATTTCAAAGGTTCCTCTTACATAGGTTCCTTTGGAAACGTTCTTATAGGAATCGTCAGTTTCGGCGGATACAAAAGGAGCTTTCCATGCTGGTGCGCCTTCCTCCCACTCACCATTTTTTCCTGCAAGGGCAGTTACAAAGGATGCGGTTTCACTCCAGTCCGTTTCTTCCTGACCATCACTGGCTTTTGCACGGACAAAATAGCGCTTGCCGCTCTCCAGAGAAGCACCTTCTGCATAAACATGTGCAGATTCCTCAGACTCTGTTTTTCCGCTGTTATAGATCAGATCTGTAAAATCAGCGTCTTTTGCAATCTGAAGTTCGTAGGATTTCTGTTTTACATTTTTCTTATCGCTTACAAGTTCCCAGGCAAACTGGGGCATATGGGAAACACCAACCGGGGCTGTTTCATAATCCATATATATTTTCTTGATTGCCAACATTTGTTTTAACCCATCCTTTCTGACATATATTTCTTTGGTATATCGTAACTGTTCAGTACCTTCATGGTCACACACTTCGCAGAATAACATCTACTGAATAATTACGATCCAACACTTTATATTTTAAATCGTATTTTAGCGTTTTCTCAGATTCAACATCTGTCTTGCCTCATCCGGAGTCGCTGGCTCCAGACCCATAGCGCGGATCAGATTTACCAGTTTCTCAACCACCTGCCAGTTGTACTCGGCCTCTATACCTTCCGTCAGATAGTGGCTGTCTTCAAAACCAACACGTACTACCGTTGCTCCCATAGCGATGGCTGCAGCCAGAAAAGTCCAATTATCACGTCCAAAGTGGGTAACACCCCAAAGTGCATCAGATGGAACAAAGGAACGGAAAGCTGCCAGCATCTCCGGAGTAGGCTGCATGCCGCCTTTGTGACCAAATACCAGGTTAAACAGCATTGGATCTGCAAATGGCTGCTCAGATTTTACCACTGCCATGTTATGTAACATTCCAATATCAAAAACTTCTGTTTCCGGAAGGATTCCTCTCTTATAAACAGCGTCTGCGCAGTAGCGGATATCATCAAAAGAATTAATATAAACTGCTTCGCCAAGGTTTGTACTTCCGCCATTGAGAGATGCGCTCTCTACCTTGGGATAATCAAGCGGATTGCAGCGGTCCTGGATATTCATATCCGAAACACCGCCTGTAGACGCCTGAACTACCACATCTGTCCGTTTCAGAATCTCATCAAAACACTCAGACATATAAGAAATGTCAGGTGTAAGGCTTCCGTCTGGTTTACGGCAGTGAAGGTGACACATAGCAGCACCAAGTTTTACGCTTTTCTCTACATCCTCTGCAAGTTTTACTGCATCCACACTGGTTCCTGCCTGTACAGGTGCCAGAGATATAATTACTTTTTTCATTATGTAAACCTCCAATCAGATCAATTCCTCTACAATTTCCTTCAACGTACTTACTTCACCCACATTTCCCGGAAAAATAATGTATGGCATTCCAGGGAATTTGCTTTCTTCTCCTGTCATCCATACCGGGATCCCTTTCTTCACCTGTCCCATAACACGGGCTTTCTTTACGCGAAGAGCTTTGGTTCCTACGTCAGATGAAGTGATTCCGCCTTTTGCAATGATAAATTTCGGCTTCACAGAAAGTTTTCCGATAATACTGGTCACTGCGTTGGAAATCTTTACAGAAATCTGCAGTTTCTCTTCCGGAGTCATATTCTCCGGTGCAAGAAGCTGTCTGCTTGTATAAATTACAACGGTTCTTCCAGACAGGATTTTCTCTTCTGCTGCCTTCACCGTTTTCTCTACTTCTTTCTCCAGACCATTTTCTTCGAATACAGTGTTTACCTGAAATTCCATAAAATCAACCTGTCCGTCCAATTCCTTCAGACAGTTCAGCTGGTCTGTAGTCTTCTTCACATGGGAACCGATCAGAACGATTCCTCCATTCCTTGTATCTCCTTCCAGCTGCTCTCTTCCAAGAAGGGGCTGATCCGAAATCCTTCCCATTACCTTGGTAAAAGCTGCTGCTGTTCTTGCCATGTAATGTTTTCCCTCTTTCATGGCAAGCACCAATGCTGCACAGAAAACCTTCAGATCAGCGTAAGATACTGCATTCACAATAATCTTCGCCATGTCTTTTGCAGTCATAAGCTTCACCTTGACCCCCTGCACATCCAGAGCATTCAGTTCGTCCAGAGAAATGGTGATACAGTCCTCTTTATGGTATTTTCCTTCTGTTTTTTCCTCTACGTATTCTGTAAGGTCGGAGGATTTGTAGCCGAAGGTCTTGTCCTTTGCAAACTCTGTCATTCCGGCAGGAACCAGATTTTCCTGTTCTTTTACGTAATGGATATTATCCATTGTATAGCGCCCGCCTTCCGGGAAAAACGGACAGATAATCTCCCCATCAATAACAACGCCCTCGTTCTTTGTCAGGCCATCTGCCAGAAGCTGTGTTTCCAGCGGATAGTGACCTCTCAGTGTGGAATCTCCACGGGAAATGATCATGAAGTCCTGTCCCAGCTCTCTGGCAACCTTCGCCACTCTTGCGGCAATATCCTGATGAACTTTTGTAGTTTCCTCCACAGAAAAGCTTCGTGAATTGGTAAGGATAAAAAACATAGCTTCTTTTTCCTCAAAGCCCTTGCGGATAGATTCTTCTTCCCAGTCAGTATAAACAGACACATCATGAACGGTCTGCACACCAGTAGGGTCATCATCCAGCACTACTAATTTTTTATGAAAACCTTCCATTGCCTGGGAAAGAAGCGCTTCTGCTTTGTCGGCATCTGTTTTGCTTCTCTCCTCAACGGTATGGAAAGGAATTACTTTACATTCCATAATTTCTATAACTCTCCATTCTGTTCGTTCAAAATATAAGCGGCAGGATTTTTTACATTCATATCTCAGTTTTTGATAACTCAATTTATTATACGGTATATGCGACAGGGAACCAGATCCTCATTTCTCCATAGTCACGGTTATCCCATGCGTAATATGGGATCAGGCGTACATACTTTTTGCTCATACCGTGGTATTTCAGCGGCTGATAAAGTGCATTTCTGTCAAATTCAGAACGGTCAATGGTATATTCCTCAGTTTCAAGAGCAGTCATTTTTCTTCCCTGAATTTCAAATTCCACAGGAGTAAACTCTGCATTCAGATCCAGATAAATATCATCCAGAGTCGATGCATGGGTATCTGCACTCTCGCAGCAATATACCAGAGGTCCACGTTCAATTGCAGCCTGTCCAACTGTTTCTTCTACCATATTGTTTGCAACGGTATAGCGAATCTTCATATCCAGATTCAGCTGTACATCCATGTTTTGCAGATCTTCCACAAGAATATCCAAATAGGTTCCTGCATCAGCTGCTGTCAGCTCACGGTCTGCACCAGTACCCTTAATGAAACCGCCTGCAGCCCATCCCGGAACGCGCAGTCTTAAATGAACAGGAGCATTTACTTTCACATCTTTTGCAGTGAAGCGGATTGCTCCATCGAACGGATAATCTGTGGACTGCACCAGTGTGAATTCTCCTCCATTTTCCAGCTTCACCTGAGCTTCACTTGCGCCGTACATACCAGTCCATACACTGTTATCAGAGGTAAGATATGCATACTCACTGGACTGTGCAATGGTTCTTGCCAGGTTTGGAGGACAGCAGTAGCTGAGAATATATTCGCTTCTGGTAAGAGGCCAGATCAGCTTATAATCAAGCTTTTTAGCACGTCTTAACATGTTTTCATAGAAAAATCTCTTACCATCCAGACTCAGTGCAGCCAGGTTGGTATTCAGCATCATTCGTTCCAGAATGTCGAAGTACTCTGCCTTTGGCTCCAGCTGGAACATGCGGTACGCCCAGAAAACGCCGCCCAGAGATGCACAGGTCTCATTGTATGCAGTAATATTTGGAAGCTGGTATTCATAGCCATATGCCTGATGAACAAGCTGATGGTCAAAAAAGTATCCATACGGAGAAGCGCCATTATACAAGGCTCCACATCCGCCTGTTATATAAAGCTTTTTATCCACAAGACTTCTCCATACCTTGTGGAGAACCTTAATATAATCCGGATCTTCCTCTTCCAGACAAAGATCCGCCACACCTGCATAGAGATAATTGGCACGAACTGCATGTCCAAGAATTTTCTCATGCTGCTTCAGAGGAATTTTATCCTGATTGTCATCCAAGCCGTTCTTTACGCTGTCACGAAGCGCGATTGCCTGCTTCGCAAGCTTCAGATAACGCTCTTCGCCAGTGGTACGATACATTTCCACAAGTCCCATATAATGGGAAGGGCAAACTGCAGTCTGAACCTCTCCTGTGCGTTCTGCCTCTTCATACAGATGCTCCAGATAATCTGCTGTTCTGGCTGCAATTGCAAGAAAGCTGTCCTTGCCTGTAATTCTTTTATGTACACAGGCCGCTGTAAACATATGTCCGAAGTTGTATACCTCGAAATCGTTAATATCTCCCATTCTGGA
>UMKG01040564.1_pt1 | contig 11470 bp, 12 predicted proteins | sample 1966261 | NCBI WGS metagenome assembly UMKG01 (sample SAMEA4836169, study PRJEB28245) | human gut metagenome | biome: gut microbiome; material: fecal sample | place: Denmark | collected 2008 | reverse complement strand
AGGGGCCGATCAGGCAGACCACATCGCCGCGGTAGATGTCGATGTCGATGCCCTTCAGGACATCCAGGGTGGGGGTGGGCTGCTTTGCGCCCTTTTTGGCCTCACCGCCGTAGGTCTTGGTCAGACCACGGACTTCCAGGATCTTTTCAGCATGATTAGCGGTCACCTTGCGCCATCCTCCTCTCAAACTTCGACAGCAGCCATGTAAAGAGCATGACTAAGACCAGATAGACCACTGCAACGCCCAACAGGGGGAACATGGCCTCGTAGGTACGGTTCATAATGCCCTGCGCCGCATACAGCAGCTCCTTGCCGCCGATAACGGTGATGAGCGAGGTATCCTTGAGCAGAACGATGAACTCGTTGCCCAGTGCAGGCAGCACCGCGCGGATGGCCTGCGGAATGACAATGACCACCATGGTGGTCATGTAGTTCAGGCCCAGGCTGCGGCCGGCTTCCATCTGGCCGGGGTCCACCGCCATCAGGCCGCCGCGGATGATCTCCGAGACGTAAGCGCCCGAGTTGATGCCCAGTGCCAGCGCACCGACCATGGTAAAGTTGCGGCTGTTGGAAAAGATGACCATGCTCATAATGAGCAGCTGGACCATCATGGGGGTGCCGCGGATGATGGTGGTGTACACCTGACAGACGGCATTGAAGAAGCCCAGCACCGGGTTCCTGCGGCCGGGACGCTGCTGGTCGTGCGCAACACGCACCAGTGCCACCACACTGCCCAGCACCACGCCCAGTGCCAGCGCAATGGCGGTGACCAGCAGCGTAGTGCCCACGCCCTGGATGTACTGCACCCAGCGGTCGTTCAGGATGAACGCCTGATAGAATTTGAAGAACATTTCCTGCCCGAAGTCCAGCTTCGTGCCGCTGTTGAGCAGCTCTTTCAGCAGTTCGTATTGTGCGGCCATTCGCATCCTCGCTTTCTAAAATTGTTAGAATTTTGTAACCTGTTCTTTCCAAAAAAGGGGAGGTGCCCCAGATGGGGCCGCCTCCCCGTGATACAAGGTACAGCTAAATTATTCAGCAGTGATGTACTTGTCCACGATGGACTGCAGGGTGCCGTCAGCCTTCAGCTCTTCCAGAGCGGCATTGACAGCATCCTCCAGAGCGGAACCCTTTGCCAGACCGATGGCGTAATCCTCCTCGGCGTAGCTGGTGTCCAGAATGACCAGACCGGGGTTGGCAGCAACGAACTCCTTTGCAGGGGCATTGTCGATGACAACTGCATCGACCTGGCCATTGTTCAGAGCCTGCACAGCGGTCAGGCCGTCGTCGTATGCGACCACAGCGTCATCGCCGAAGTCATCAGAGCAGTAGATGTAGCCGGTGGTGCCGCGCTGGGTGCCGATCTTCTTGCCGGCCAGATCGTCAGGGGAAGCAATGTCGGAGCCTTCGGGCACGATGATGGACTGGATGCCGGTAGCGTAGCTGTCGGAGAAGTCCATCACAGCCTTGCGCTCGTCGGTCACGGTAACGCCAGCCATGACGATATCGGCCTTGCCCTGCTGCACGCTCAGCAGTGCTGCGTCGAAGTCCATATCATCGATCTGCAGCTCCAGGCCCAGCTTCTCAGCAATGGCCTTGGCGGTGTCGATGTCGATGCCCTCGAACTCACCGGCATCGGTGGTCATCTCGTACGGAGGGAAGGCAGCGTTGGTGGCCATGGTCAGCTTGCCAGCCTCAACGGTGGTCAGCTCAGCGGCAGCGCTGGTGGAAGCAGCCTCGGAAGAAGCTGCACTGCTTGCAGTGGAAGAAGCGGTGCTGGAGGCGGAACCGCCGCAGGCAGTCAGAGCCAGAGCGGCAGCGGTCAGACCAGCGGCAGCCAGAAAGCTGCGGCGATTGATCTTTTTCATATTCAAACACTCCTCTGTTGATTGTATAATTTTTCACTTTCCCGGCACGATGCGCTTCATCGTGTCATCAAGGAACAGAATTAGTATATGTTGTACAAATAAAAATGTCAAGTGTTGTGCAAAAAATCGGAACAAATGAAACCCTTTTGAAAACATTTATACAGGTTACATCCCATTCTCAGTGTATATATTCATTTTACTCCTGTGTTTCTGTCATTCCGTTGTATTCTGCTAGTGAATCTTCCCACGGAACTTAATCCCGGACATTGACACCTTTTCCTTCTAATTGGTATAATCAGGCTGGAAGCATGGTAAAAGCAGCCAAGCTCAAATCGTGTTGCCCCGCCGGGATGCGGGGGGAAAGGATCCTGCTATGAAAAATCGTATACTGAAAGCCCTGGCCTCCTTTGGTCTGTCCGTCTGTGTGCTGGCAGGCAGTTCTGTGGTCAGCATGGCCGAAGAGACCCCGGGCAAAACCGAGTGCAAGGAACACACCTGGAAGACCACGACAGAGTATAAGACTGAGTGTGTGGAGACCACCTTCCAGCATAAGCTCCCCGATGGCACCACCGAGACCCTTACACTTTGCTCCGAATGCGGCAAAGTAAAGAATAACACCCAGCTGACCAAGGTAAACGGTGTCTTCTCCAACTTTTCCAACCTGACTGTTCACACCGGGACTCTGAAAAACGGTGAGCAGGTAATGACAGCAGCATTCTACTATCCCACTGTTATCGAACGAGTCATCTGCGAAAAGTGCGGCACCGTAAAGAGCGAGGAGGTCATCCCCGCCCGTGTGATGGCCCAGCCAGTCATTGCCAGCATCGAGGTACCCGCCAATACCGTTTCCGGCTACAGCCTGATGCAAATCAATGCCGACGGTACCGAAACACCGGTCAGTGTTTCCTACAACACCGAGCTGAACAAGGCATATTTCCGTCTGGATGTCACCACCGGGGCCCAACTGCTGCGGATGGTTCCCACCACCTGATTTTCCCGCATAACCAACGAGACCGCCCGGTGGGCGGTCTCGTTTTTGTTTTATCGGCGTTTCTGTGGCAGGGGGATGCCCAGCACCAGGGCAATGCCCACGGCCAGCGCCACGGCGATCTTGAAGGTGGAGATGCCGTTTGCCAGCGCCAGCGCGTTGTCGCCCTGAATGAAGTAGTAGGCGCTGTAATAGATGCCCGCACCGGGCACCAGCGGAAAGATGCCGGTGAGCAGGAACACCGTCACCGGTGCTCTGAGGGTCATCGCAAGGATGCGGGCCAGCAGCGTCAGCGGAATGACCGCCAGCAGCGAGGCTGCAAAGGCTTCCATCCCGAACAGCTCCGCGATCTCGTATACCAGCCACCCCACTGCGCCCACCAGCCCGCAGTAGGGCAGGGTGCGCCTGGGGCAGGCAAAGAGGATGGCAAAGCTCAGGGTGCCCGCCCCGGCCAGCAGGAACTGCAGGGCCAGACGGCCCAGCTGCTCCCCGGTGAAAAGAAGTTCTGTCATACCACGGCCACCCCCTTCAAAAAGGCATAGAGACTCAGCACAAGGCCGGTGCCGATGGCGATGCTGGCCGCAATGAGCAGCGCGTCGATCATCCGGATGGTACCGGACAGGTAATCGCCCTGCACAAAGTCCCGGATGCCCATGGTAAAGGCGATGCCGGGGGTCAGGATCATCAGAGTACCGATGATGGCGTGACTGGCTTCAGTACCCAGCAGGCTGCAGCCCAGAATACAGCACAGGGTGATGAGGGCGGCGGTGGAGAGGGTTCGGAACCCGCCCCCCACGCCGTGCCGCCCGCAGAACAGCAGGTAGGCGTTGGCCGCAACACCGGCCGCAGCAGCGGCAAGCCCTGCTTTCAGGTCGCCGCCAAAAATCAGCGCAAAGCAGAACGCGCCGCCCATGCCCGCCGCAATCTGCACCCAGTCCTTCGGAAAAGGGATGCACCTGGCCTGAGCCAGCCGGGTCTCGGCCTCATCGATGGTGTCCACTTCCCCGGACGCGATCTGGCGGGAAAGCTGATTCACCGCCGCCACCCGCCCCAGGTGGGTGGTACGGGTGGGCACGTTGCGCACCTCGCTCATCTCCGCCGTGCCTGCGCTGGCAAAAATGCCGTTGGTCAGCACATAGACATGGAACTCCCGCAGGTGGAAGCTGGCCGCCATGATCTCCATGGTCTGCTCCACCCGGAACACCTCTGCCCCGTTCTCCAAAAGGGTCTGACCGGCCGCCATAATAAAATCCATGATGCGGCGGCGCTGTTCCCCGTCCGGATACAATTCCCTCTCTGCCATGCTGTGGTCTCCTTAAAATTGGCATAAAAAATGACCGCCTCAACGTTTCAGTGCCTGAGCGGTCATTTTTCTTGACGAATCTATTTGTAGTATAGTCAATCTCCGGCGGCTTGTCAAGCAGGCACGCCGTTTTTTCAGAACTTGAACAGGTTCACGATCCGCTGCCACAGGCGGGTGAAGAAGTTGCCTTCCTGCACATCGGCGGTGGTCTGGGCGGTAACATCCGCAGCGGCGACCGTCTCACCGGTCTTATAGACGAACTTCACGCTGCCGGAAGCATCCTCGGACTTACCGGCAAAGCTGGTGTAGTCCTCCAGACGGCTGGTCATCTCGTCCAGCACGGTCTTCAGGCCGTGGATCTGCTCCTCGTCCAGAGCGCCGGTCAGCTTGGAGATGCCCTCCTCATTGAACTGGTTCAGACCATCGTTCAGCCGGACCGTGCCATCGCTGAGCTGGCCTGCACCATCATTCAGGGTGGTCACGCCGTCATACAGGGTCTTGGTGCCATCGGCCAGCTGGGCGGCACCGTCCTTTGCGGAGTGGGCACCGTCAGCAGCGGTGGCAACACCGTTGGTGTACTGGTTGACACTGGACACGAAATACTGGATCTGCGCCAGGCTGTTCTTCAGGGCACGGACATCTGCGATATCCTGGCTGTTCTCAGCCTGATACTTCAGCTCGTCATGCACGGTCTGTTTTGCGCTGGCAGTGCTCAGGTCAAGCATGGCGCTGAACATGGAGGGGTCGTAGCTCTGCATCAGCCGCAGAGCAGCTTCCAGGTCGTGGTTGGTCTTGGTTGCGGAGAGATACAGGGCAATGTCCAGCTGGCTGTCCTTGAAGCTGGGCTCCTGCTCCCAGACGGTGCGCACCATCTTCTTGCGGGCAGCGGCCAGTGTCTTTTCGTTCATGGTCAGCACTTCGTCAATGACGGAAGCGTAGTTGTCCCAGGTCATGGGGGTGTCGATCAGGCCGCCCTCCATCAGGGTGCTGTTGGCGGAGGCCAGAACGCCATCGGCCACCTGCTGGGCACCGGCCTGCAGGGCGGCGTTGTTGGAGCTCAGGGTATCCAGACCGTTGGTCAGCTGGCCCAGACCATCGTCCAGGGCAGAAGCACCGCTGTTCAGCTGAGAAGCGCCGTCCAGCAGGGCCAGGGTACCGTTGGCCAGCTGGGAAGCACCGTCCACCAGTTGGGCGGCACCATCCATCAGCTGGTTCATGGCATCGTTCAGCTGGCTGATGCCATCGGTCAGCTCGTTGAGGCTGCTCAGGTCAAAGGCATTGGTGCCCAGCGCATCGGCGTTGGTGGCACAGGCCAGCATGACCTGCGGTGCGGTCAGGTTCTCAACATCGGCTTCCACAGTGACGCTGTCCTGCAGATAATCCTCCACAGTGGACAGGTCATCGGGCAGCAGGCCGTCCAGAGAGTCCTTCACGCCGGGCAGGCAGACAAAAGCGGCCACGCTGCTCTTGGCGGCAGATTCCAGCATTCCGTGCTCGGCGCTCAGGTTGGTGGCATCCTGACCAAAGATCACGCCCACAGCAGTGATGAGCGGGGTGACAACGGTACGCTCCTTGCCGTTGACGGTCACGGTGCCGGTCTCGTTGTTGGTCAGGTCGACGGTCACGGTCAGGTGGCCGCTCTTGCCGATCAGGTTCTCAAGGCTGTCGGTCACGCCGTCCAGCGTATAGGTGACATTTGCAGTGATGGGCAGGGCCTTGTCGGTATTGCCCTTATAGTACACGTCGGTGTCGTCGGTGTTCCAGACCAGCTTTTCGCCGTCCTGGGTGAACGCGGCATCGCTCTCGGTGTTCTGGATATCGGTCAGAGTGCTCTCATCGGTGACATTGGACAGGCCGGAAGCGCTGTACAGGTGCTCGCTGACGGTGGTGGACTTGATGGAGCCGTCGGCGTTCATCACGGCGTAGACGGTCTCATCCTTGGAATAATCGGCCTTGGCGGCTGCAAAGGCGGGCAGGGTCATGCCTGCGGCGAGAGTCAGCGCCAGCGCCGCACTGGCGAAACGAAGCGATTTTTTCATGACGTAATTACTCCTTATCAGACTTCTTGGCGTTGGAAGATTCAGGGACCAGCCAGTGCATGGTGGTGTGGCGGATGACCCAGTCCAGCAGCATCAGGGCAGCGGGCAGAACGACCAGAATGACAGCCATACTGATCAGTGCGCCGCGGGAGATGAGCCGGCAGATGCTCTGCAGCAGCTCCATCTTACTGATGGCGGCCACGCCGACGGTGGCGGCAAAGAAGGTCAGGCCGCTGGTCAGGATGGACTGGCTGCAGTGCTCCAGCGACTGCTGGGCGGCTTCCTGCGGGGTGCGGCCATAGCTGCGCTCCTCGTGATAACGGGTGGTCATCAGGATGGAGTAGTCCACAGTCGCGCCCAGCTGGATGGTGCCGATGACGATGCTGGCGATGAAGGGCAGCTGGGTACCGGTGAAATACGGGATGCCCATATTGATGGAGATGGCGGCCTCGATGCTGGCAACCAGCAGCACAGGGATGGACAGGCTCCGGAAGGAGATCAGCGATGATGGCAGCGACTGCCATGATCGACCAGACGTTGACGTTCTTGAAATCCACGTCCGCGACCTCGATCAGGTCCTTGGTCATGGCACCCTCGCCGGTGATGACACCGTTGGGGTCAACCGCCTTGATAAGGTCATTCATCTCGGTCAGCTGGTTGTTGATGGCATCGGTACCGGTCTTATAGGAGCTGTTGGCCAGAATGAGCTTGTAGCCGCCGGACTGCAGGATCTCGGTCACACTGTCGGGCAGCAGCTCGGTCTGGAAGCCCGGGCCGGTGATGGAATCCAGGCTCACCACCTGGGTGATGCCGTCCACATCCTTGAGCTCATCGCAGAGGTCAGACACCTGCGTTGCGGTCAGGTCCTCATCCACCAGAATAAAGTGGGAGGTGGTCATGCCGAAGTCCTCGCCCAGCTTGTTGGTGCCAACGATACCGGTCAGATCCTGGGGCAGCGAGTCGAACAGGGTGTAGTAGACCTCAGTCTTTTGCTGGGCCACCACAAAGGGCACCAGCAGCACAAGAAAGACGACCACGATGGGCATTGCGTGCTTGGAAACAAAGTAGCTGAGCTTGGTCAGCTTGGGCACGATGGTGCGGTGCTTGTACTTTTCGACCTGCTGATCAAAGGTCAGGATCAAAGCAGGCAGAATAACGATGGTGCAGATGACACCCAGCGCCACACCCTTTGCCATAACAACACCGATATCGCGGCCCAGCGTCAGGCGCATGGCGCACAGTGCCAGGAAGCCCGCAATGGTGGTCAGGGAGGAAGCGGTGATGGAGGTCATGGTCTTGCAGATGGCGGTCACCATGGCTTCCTCGTTGGAGGAGCGGAGTTCCTTTTCCTCCTGATAACGGTGGAGCAGGAAGATGGAGAAATCCATCGTCACGCCCAACTGCAGCACCGTGGAAAGCGCCTGGGTGATGTAGCTGATCTGACCCAGGAAGATGTTGGTGCCAAAGTTGTACGCAATGGGGAACAGCAGGCCCAGCATGAACAGCACAGGCGTAATGGTGCTCTCCAGCGAGAGGAACAGCACCAGCATACTGGCACCCACAGCGCACAGGATGTACAGCGGCATCTCTTCATTGATCAGCGCCTTGGTATCCTGCAAGATGACGCTCATGCCGCCAAAGTAGCAGTCGTGCCGCAGCACCTGTTTGATCTGCTTGACGGCGTTCATCGTCTCGTCGCTGGCGCTGGGCGCATCAAACCGGACGATGAGCATGGTGGAATCATTTTTACCGAACATGAACTGCTGGACATCCGCGGGCAGCATCTCGGTGGGGATGCTGGGGTCGATGACATCGCTGAGCCAGAAGGTCTGTGTGACACCGGGCACCGCATCAATGTCCTTCTTCATGGCGATCAGTTCATTGGTAGGCAGGCCTTCCACCGTGATCATACCGGTGGAGGCCAGATGGAAGTCGTCCTCAAGCGCTACCTCGCCGATCATGGAGTCGAGCTCCTGCGGCAGATAGGTCAGGACATCATAATTGATGCGGGTAGCAACCGCGCCGATTGCGGAAGGGATCAACAGCAGGACCGCTACTGTTAAGATCAGCTTGCGCAGACGCACGATGCTCTGTGCGATCTTTTTCATGGGAACCCTCCATACGAAAGTTGATTGGATCTGCCCTAAAAATGACCCTCGGTCATTTCTGAGCAAGCACTATTATAACCAATCGACGCAAGGTGTCAAGATAAAAAATGACCAAAAGTCAGTTTTCTTATCACAAAGCAAAAATTGTATAGCTTGTCCGGGGGCTTTTGCTCTTGCACTCTTCCCTTCTCCCTGCTAAAATATTGTTTACACGACAAAACAACGTCAGAAAAGAGGATGCAGCAAGCTATGAGCACCGTGGAAGGAAAGAAACAGGAAAAGCGCCGCGCGCTTCTGGATGCAGCTTACGAGCTGTTTCTGGAGCGGGGCACCTCCAAGACCAGCGTGGAGGATATCACCTCCCGCGCCAAGGTGGGCAAGGGCACATTCTACCTCTATTTTGCCGATAAGGGTTCGGTCACGCAGGCCCTGCTGGCCCGGGTGAGCTACCAGCTGCTGGACAACGCCTGCACCGCTGCCGAGCAGCACGCCGCCGAGCTTACCAGCTTCCCCGACCAGATGATCTTTGTCATCGACCATATCATCGAAGCCCTGCGCGCGGACACCCTGATGCTCCGCTTCCTGGAGCGCAGCTTTGTCTGGCCGGGCTGGATCAGATCGAAGCCAGCGGCGAGGCCGAGCCGCTGATGCGCAAGGTCCTCCAGATCGTGATGTGCAGCCCCGAGATGGCGGGCCGCACCGAGCGGGAGATCTACCAGCGCATCACCGCCCTGGGCAGCATGTGCATATCGGTGTGCTATACCTCCGTGTTGGAGGGCAAGCCCGACAACATCGACAACATGAAGCCCATCCTCTACGACATCATCCGCCGGGCGCTCTGAGCGTACCTCTCCCCTGCCAGCCCCCGCAAAGGGACCTTTGCGCCAATCCTCCGGGGCAAAAAACGGAAAAGGCAGACTTTTTTCAAAAAAGCCCTTGCAATTGCGCAAAAAATGTGGTATCATATTCAAGTCGATATGACATCTGGACGGTTAGCTCAGCTGGTAGAGCATCTGCTTGACGTGTAGGAGGTCACAGGTTCGAGTCCTGTACCGTCCACCATACAGTTCGTACTCGAACCCGATTCTTTGTGAAAAAGGGTTCGGGTATTTTTATTTTGTGCAGCAATTTGCAGGAAGAGGAAATTCTCCATGATACAAAAACATGATCTTCCCATTCTTGAATACGATTTTGATTCGATTGAGGTCATCAGGCCCAATCATGGCGCAGAGCAGCTCGTCCTTCCAGAAAAATGTGTGTTTGGTTTTCTGGGCGATGTGATTGATGATTACGCATTTGAAATGGATGCAGTCACTGCCGAACACTTTGAAACCATTACAAAAAGCTATCCTGTTTATATCGTCCAGCAAAATGGGCTGGAATTTTGCCTGTGTCAGGCACCGCTGGGAGCTGCCGCGGCTGCACAGCTTCTGGATTTTTTGATCTCCTGCGGATGCAAAAAAATTATTTCAGCCGGTTCCTGCGGAGTGCTGACCGATTTGGACGAAAACAAATTCTTGATTCCAATCAGGGCGATGCGCGATGAAGGCACTTCGTATCATTATCTTCCAGCCGCTCGGTTTATTGATTTGGAGCCTTCCGCAATAAAAGCCATTGAGCAGACTTTTTGTGCGTTGAATATTCCGTTTCAAAAATGTATCACATGGACAACGGATGGTTTTTTCCGAGAAACACGAGATATGGTAGCATATCGCAAATCCGAGGGCTGTGCCACAGTTGAAATGGAGTGTGCTGCGCTGGCCGCCTGTGCCCAGAAGCGTGGTGCAGTCTTTGGCCAGATTCTCTACACTGCCGATTCCCTTGCGAATGTTTATGCCCATGATGAGAGAGATTGGGGAAAGGGCTCTTTGCGGAAAGCGCTGGAGCTTTGCATCAATGTTCTTATAACCATGTGACGATTCACCACCATACAGTTCGTACCCGAACCCGATTCTTTACGAAAAAGGGTTCGGGTACTTTTTTGTTTATTGAAGTTTACCGCAGCAGCCGAACGGTAAATGAGCAAAGGCAGGGTATCACCATGACGGTGGTATCCTGCCTTTTATGCTATATGGCACATTGGGGGCAATCGCTGCGTGCGTGCATACCGGGGAGAGCCTGTACACCTTTGGCAAGGTGTGCCACACTAGACTTTGTGCCAAAGTCCGTGTGCCAAGGGGCTGCGCCCCTTTGGAACCTCTGCGGTGCGTGTACGCACGTGCGTAGCGAAACGACTAAGTTCTCGTATATAGGGGTGTTCTTGTAGACAACGGTATGATATACTCGTCTTAAAGAGCGAAAGAGGAGACAAATATATGGACAGTAGTGAAATCCTCGCAGAAATGGAAATGAATTACGATGATCTAGTTGCATATCTTCTGGGTAAATATGGTAAAGCTCAGTATGACTATTTTCTAACCGATAAATGCGTTTCAAAAAATCGGAAAGTAACGAGAACATCGGAAGGATTGCTTTGTCATCACATCGATGAAAATATACATGATGATCTTTCCGAACCTCACTATGCAATAAAAAGTCCTTTTGCAAGCCAAAAAGCTGATAGATTGGTATACTGCAATTATATAGAACACCTTCTGCTACATATTCAAATCGGAAAGGACCGCTACTGGAAAACGCACTCAACCATACGATCGCCGGCCTCATTTTCAGCATTTATCATGCCTGGTATGCATTATATTTGTTATGACTTAAATGAGTTATACGATAAAGATGGAAGTGTTCTTGAATGGAAAATGCGGTGCTACCGTAAGGTTGAAGAAAACTTTAATGATTATGTATTTATTCTTAAGAGTTTTGTCAACTACTTGGAAGAACATTACAAAGGTCCAAAATTAACTTTTTTTGTAGGAAAAAAGGTTAAACATAAAATCCAAGGAGAAGGTATCGTTACCGAGATTAAAGGAAAAGGTACGAGTGCGATAGTAACGATTCAGTTTGACAAATATAAAAATTTCACCTACGGAGAGTCGTATGACTGTTTTGTTGTAGAGTTAAAGGATGAACTTGCGAGAAGTTGGAGTTCTGATTGCGTCGCCAAAATACGCAGTGCTCTAGGATAAATTTAGCAGGGTTTGGGGCAGGCACGCCCCACCATACAGTTCGCACCCGAACCCGATTCTTTACGAAAAAGGGTTCGGGTACTTTTT
>UMKG01073959.1_pt1 | contig 11540 bp, 7 predicted proteins | sample 1966261 | NCBI WGS metagenome assembly UMKG01 (sample SAMEA4836169, study PRJEB28245) | human gut metagenome | biome: gut microbiome; material: fecal sample | place: Denmark | collected 2008 | reverse complement strand
GCAGTCGCGTAATAATATTTATCACACCATAACCATGTTTTTTGTCTTCAAAACTGTCTTTCATTTTTGACACCGGTATCTCCGACAGTCCGTTTAACTTCTCCGCCATCTGCTCTTCCATCGGAGTTCCGTTATTATAGACACTGAATGTAAGCTGTCCTGCCTGTTCAGTGACACTGATCCTTATCAGACCGCCTTCGAAGATATCACAAAATCCATATTTGACTGCATTTTCCACAATTGGCTGTAAGATCAGCTTTAATATCCACCTTGTTTTCAGTTCTTCTCCACATTCGATCTCATAACGGAACAGATTCTCATTGCGGATCTGCTGGATCTCCATATAACTTTTTACATTTTCCAGCTCGTCTTCTACTGTCACAATCTCACGTCCTTTGCTCAGTGACAGACGCAGATACTTTGACAGTGCCTGTATCATCTTCATCGTCTTCTCTTCCCCGTTGATCCGCGCCAGCATATAGATGGTATCCAGGGTATTATAGAGAAAATGCGGATTGATCTGGCTGATCAGCGTATTCATCTCACTGATTCTTAGTTCTTTCTGCTGATTCTTGACCTCGTTCTGGAACTCTTCGATATTCTTTAACATCTCGTTATAGGCATGCCCGATCTTATCCAGTTCTGTGTCCGTATGGATCTGAATGGTATGTGTAAAATCATTTCCATCAAAACTTGTCATGGCATCACTGATCTGTCTGATCGGCCGGGTAAATGTCTGTGATGCATAAAGACTTAATACAAACGCCAGCACTGCGATCACCGCATAGATAGTGAGTAATACGATCAATATCTGCGTCATTCCCTGATTCAATACCATATCCGGCACCAGTGTAAAGATCACCATCCCTGTCTCTTCCTGCCGGTATGCCTGTAAAATCCCGCCTTCTATCTTTTTTCCCCGCACGATCACACCGGATTTTTTCGTTCTGGTCAGTTCCGTAATCTTCTTCATTGTCCTTTTTTCGATACTGAGATCTTCCGGTTCCTGCCGGATGCAAGTCTTTCCTTCCGGACTTATGATTCCCACTGCAACATCTTTTGCAATCTTCCTGTCTTTATCCATAACACTTTCCAGAAACTGTTGATTCATCTTCAGATACACGATTCCAGGTTCATGTGCGTAATCCATACTGTTCACATATCTTCCGATAAACAAAGCTTCGTCCCCCGTACCAAACAGGTAATCCCGGGTCCATATCCACTGCGTCTTCGCATATTCATCCCCCATTTTCTCACGCAGACCGCTGCTTTGAAAATCCGAATAACCAATCTGGGAATAGGATTTTTCGTAAACATTTCTTTTATTATCAATGTAGCAGTAATCAGCGACATGATTCAGATCTATATATGCAAAATATTTGCTCAGTGCATTCTTCTCTACTTCCTGCAGTTCTTTATTCCTCAGACTCTTCTGCACATCATTTTCCAAGATGATCTCTGCTGTCACGGCATCCGTCTTCCGGTAGAGATTATCCAGGGCTATCCCCATCTTCTCATTCATGAATTCATACTTATCCACAATCACATCTGTCATATTCCGTCTGACATAAGTCCATACACAGATGCTTGAAAGAACCAGTGCCAGTATCAGAAGCGTACACATATACTTCAGATACTTTTTCTGGATTCCTGACATTTTACTTTTTTTCATACTTCATATTCCCTTTTGTAATCTCTCGGAAGCTGTCCTGTATATTCTTTAAACAAATGCGAAAAATAGGATGGATTACTGATTCCGACCTGCTCGCAGATATTACCGATGCTGGTTCTTCCGTCTTCCAGCAGTCTTTTTGCCAGCTCCATTCTACGCTGCAGCAGATATTGTTTGAATGTCATATGAAAGGTATTCTTGAATACCCGTCCAAAATATACCGGATTCAGATATACATGTGTCGCCACTGATACAATCGAAAGATCTTCATTATCCAGATGTTCATCTATATATGCCACAGCCGCTGCAATGTATTCTTTTGATCCCTTATTCTCTTTCTTCTCTGCATTTTTCAGTCTTTTTTCAATAGCAGTTCCCAGAATCTTGTAACAGACATCCACCGCTTTTGCCGCCTTTAAGTTTCTCATATTCGAATAATAATTTTCAAATTGCTGATTCAGTGATTCGTCCATCCCGTAACTGTCTTTTAACATGAATTCTGTCTTTACCATGATCTTGTGCATATACTGGCATTGCAGTTCTTCTCTGTGTGGCAGTTGGTAAATAAAATGTACAAATGCCTGCTTTAACTGTACGGCGTCGTTCTTCCGCACGCTGTTGACCACCATCATCTCTGCCTCCGCCGGATATGGGCTTTCCTCTTTTTCTTCAACAGTCTCCGGGATTGTAAATACTCCCGCTCCGGATGCATTTGTAACAGCGAACAATCTCTGCGCTTCTTCGAAACTTCTTCTGATTCCGCGGATCCCTTTATATGGTTTGGATATTGCTGCAATAACCAGGCTGTTCTCTTCTTTTTTTACCTCTTCCAGTAGTTCTTTCAGCTCATGTACCGCTGTGTTCTCCTGCGTCTTTATAATAAATGTACGATGTCCTTCTTCACTTTCGAATTTCCAGTATGTGAATCTCTCTGCGATCTTTTCTTCAATCATTCTGACCATGGAAAATCTCGAGGCTTCATATTCCAGTTCATTGGTAATCTTATAGGCCAGATCAAGATCTGCATATACTGTAATAAACCGGTCTCCTTCCTTCATGACATCCTGCAGCGTATGGAAGACTTCATCTACTTTTTCTTCCGGCAGCCGGTTCTGGACATATTTTTGCACGACAACCTGCAAAAATCCATCTCCGTCCTTTTTCAGAAGTCTCTCCCAGCGGTCATACTTCTCCTCATTTCGGATCTGATCTTCACAGATTTTACCGACATCTGTCATCGTCGCCTGTAATTTTTCATCTTCAATCGGCTTCAGAAGATATGCGAATGCTCCCAGGTCACATGCCTTCTGCGCATATTCAAAATCCCTGTATGCACTTAATACCACGAACTGACATTCCGGGTTCTCTTTCTTGATTTCTTCCATTACCATAAGTCCGGAAATCTGTTTCATCCTGATGTCTGTCAGCACTACGTGTGGTTTTTTTTCGCGTATTATCTTTAACGCCTGCTCTCCGCTCTGCGCAAAACCAACCACCTCATATCCCATACCGTTCCAGTCATACGTCTTTACCAGACCCTCCAGCAGGATCGGCTCATCATCTACGATCACCAGTTTTAACAACCCCATAGTACACCTCATACCTTTTATTAATACCATCTTAACATATTACAGTCTCATTCTATAATTTTTTATACTTTTTCTTTACCAAAAATCATATCTGTTATGCAAAAAATCATACATTTTATGTCAAAAATTATACTTTTATGAAAAATCAGAGGTTTTGGCATATACAAAACAAAAAGAAAAACACAATATCCAAAACGTTTCCATTCCCTTCTCAGTGAATCCTTCGTTTGAATATTGTGTTTTCTTTTTGTTTCCTGTTATGTTTATCTTGCGCAGACTTCTGTCGTTTTTCTGATCTTCTTGATCAGTTCATCTGTAAATGCGCCTTTTTTCATTCTCCACATCCAGTTACCGCCGAGTGTAGACGGCATATTAATTCTTGCCTTATTGCCAAGTCCCAGATAATCCTGCACCGGAATGATACACGTATCTGCCACACTTCTCATCGCCAGACTTATGAAATCCCAGTGCACTTCTTCATCCGGAGTGTATGGATTATTCAGATATTCCTTTGTCATCTCTTTATCTTCTTCGGAAAGTGTCTGATACCATCCCTGAAGGGTATCGTTATCGTGGGTTCCTGTATAGACTACACAGTTTTTATCATAATTATGTGGAAGATAATCACTGTCCTCTCCTGCCACAAATGCGAATTCCAGTACTTTCATTCCCGGATAACCACTGTCTTTTAACAATTGTCTCACCGTATCCGTCAGGAATCCCAGATCTTCCGCAATGATCGGAAGGTCACCTAATGTTTCCTTCATCTTAAGGAACAGATCCATGCCCGGTCCCGGCATCCATTCACCATTCTCTGCCGTCTCATCTCCATACGGAATTGCATAATATTCATCAAACCCACGGAAATGATCGATACGGATGATGTCATATAATTTAAAGCAGCAGGCCACCCGCTTCATCCACCAGTCATAGCCTGTCTTCTTATGGTAATCCCATGCATACAATGGATTCCCCCACAGCTGCCCGGTTGCCGAAAATGCATCCGGCGGACATCCCGCTACCGCAACCGGCAGATTCTCTTCATCTAACTGGAACAGCTTCGGATTCGCCCAGGTATCTGCACTGTCAAATGCTACATAGATCGGGATATCCCCGATAATCTCAATGCCTTGTTCATTGGCATATGTTTTCAGTCCGGCCCACTGTCCGGCGAACAGATACTGCAGAAATTCATAAAAATCAATCTCTGCACTTAATTGTTCCTGATATGCCACAATTGCTTCCGGCTTACGCAGCCTGATGTCTTCCTCCCACTGATCCCAGCTTTTTCCGTCAAATGAATCTTTCACTGCCATATACAATGCATAATCCGCAAGCCATGCTTTTTCTTCTTCCAGATAAGTACGGTATGCCTTACTTTCCATCAATCCGTTCTTTTTGGCTCTTTTATATGCATGCTTTAATACTTTAAATCTTGCATTATATATTTTCTCATAATCGATTTCTTCTTCATTCTCTCCGAAATCCGCCTGGTCACACTCTTCTTTCGTCAGAAGTTCATCCTCGATCAGCGTCTCAAGATCGATAAAATACGGGTTTCCCGCAAATGTTGAAAAAGACTGATACGGTGAATCACCGTATCCTGTCTGTCCAAGCGGCAGGATCTGCCACAATTTCTGTCCTGCTTCTTTTAATATATCTACAAATTCATACGCTTCTTTTGAAAAACATCCGATTCCATATGCCCCCGGAAGTGCAGAGACCGGCATTAACATTCCACTCTTTCTCATTAACTTTCGTTCCTTCCTCGTTATGATACTTATAATTAAGTATAGCAGTGTTCTTTGGATGCTTCAACTAAAAAGTATACCCTGTATATAAGAAATCATAGATTATTCCACAGATGTCACCGTATAATCCTTGTCTTCTACTGTCTTCTTCAGCACATCATCTGCGATCTCTGCATTTAATGTCAGCTCTGCTTTTCCTGCCTCATGGCTTACAACCGCTTCATCTACCTGTGGAAGTGCTTCCAGTGCTTTCTTTACAGCTGCCTCACAGTGTCCACACATCATTCCCTCAATATGCATTATTTTTTTCATTGTCTTGTCCTCCTTCTTGGATCTCTTTTTTTCTTTTTTGGCTTTTAATTTTTTATCTTTTGATGCATCATACATCTTAAAAAGATTCAATCTCAATGCGTTCGATACTACGCAGAAGCTTGATAAGCTCATGCCTGCCGCACCGAACATCGGATTTAATTTCCATCCGAACAGCGGATACCACACACCAGCCGCAAGCGGGATTCCGATAATGTTATAGAAGAATGCCCAGAACAGGTTCTCATGAATATTACGGAGTGTCGCACGGCTCATGCGGATTGCTGCCGGCACATCACTTAACCGGCTCTTCATCAGAACAACATCTGCCGCATCGATCGCAACATCCGTTCCGGCTCCGATCGCAATACCCATATCGGCTCTTGTAAGTGCCGGTGCATCATTGATACCATCCCCGACCATCGCAACTTTTCCTTTTTCTTTCAGCTTACGGATCACCTGCTCTTTTCCTTCCGGAAGTACACCTGCAATCACTTCATCAACTCCGGCCTGCTGCCCGATAGCTTTTGCAGTACGTTCGTTATCTCCGGTCAGCATGACTACATGGATTCCCATGTTCTGTAATTCTTTGATCGCCTGCGGGCTGTCTTCTTTGATAACATCCGCCACTGCAATTACACCTAATAAACGGTCTTCATTTCCAAAGAATAATGGTGTCTTACCTGCTTCGGCAAGTTTCTCTGCCTTCTTCTGGATATCTCCATCAACGGATACCTTACTGCTGATAAATGTATGATTCCCTCCATATAATGTATGACCATCCAGTATGGCTGTCAAGCCGTTACCCGGAAGGGCCTGGAATCCGGTAACTTCTTCGATGCCGGCATTTTCCTCTTTTGCCTTTTCAAGGATTGCTCTTGCCAGTGGATGTTCACTCTTATTCTCCAATGCATACGCATATTTTAATAAGGTATCTTCTGTCACTCCCGCTGCCGGAATGATATCTGTCACTTTCGGTTCTCCACTTGTAATCGTGCCGGTCTTATCCAGCGCAACAATCTGCATCTTTCCAGTCTCTTCCAGTGAAACTGCTGTCTTGAACATAATACCATTTCTGGCTCCCATTCCATTTCCGACCATAATTGCTACCGGTGTTGCAAGTCCGAGCGCACACGGACAGCTGATCACCAGCACCGCAATCCCTCTGGATAATGCAAAACCAATACTCTGTCCTGCGATCAGCCATACAATAATTGTGATCACTGCAATCGTAATAACCGTTGGCACAAATACTCCCGATACCCGATCCGCAATCTTTGCAATCGGTGCTTTCGTTGCAGCCGCGTCACTTACCATCTGAATGATCTGCGAAAGTGTCGTATCCTCGCCGACTCTGGTCGCACGGCACTTCAGATATCCGGACTGATTTACGGTTGCGGCTGATACCTTATCACCGACAGCCTTATCTACCGGAATACTTTCACCTGTAAGAGCAGATTCATTGACTGCACTGTTTCCTTCTATGACTTCTCCGTCAACCGGAATATTCTCTCCCGGTTTTACAACAAAGCAATCTCCCTTTTGTACCTGTTCGATCGATACCTGTACTTCTTTTTCTCCACGGATCACAACCGCTGTCTTTGGCGCAAGCTTCATCAGTCCTTTTAATGCGTCGGTCGTCTTTCCTTTGGATCTTGCCTCCAGCATCTTTCCGACTGTGATCAGTGCAAGGATCATAGCTGCTGATTCAAAATAAAAATCATGCATATAAGACATTACTGCATCCATATCCCCACGCATCTGCGCATCTGTCATTGCAAACAGTGCATACGTACTGTATACAAAAGACGCTCCGGATCCAAGTGCCACCAGGGTATCCATATTCGGTGCTCTGTGGATCATTCCTTTGAATCCACTGATGAAAAACTTCTGGTTGATCACCATGACTGCAATCGTCAGAAGCATCTGCAGCAGCCCCATCATTACATGATTATCTTTCATAAATCCCGGAACCGGCCATCCCCACATCATATGACCCATGGAGAAATACATCAGGACGATCAGGAATCCAAGTGATGCAATCAGACGCTTCTTTAATGCCGGTGTCGTTCTGTCTTTTAACATATCTTCTCCGGCAGATGCTGATGACGACTGTGTCTTTGCCGCTCCTTCTCCTTTTTTCGATGCTCCGTATCCGGCATCTGCGACTGCCTTAATGATCTCCTGTTCACTTGCAGTTCCCTCTACTCCCATAGAGTTGGTAAGCAGACTTACCGAGCAGGATGTTACACCCGGCACTTTCGAAACTGCTTTTTCGACTCTGCTGCTACAGGCTGCACAGCTCATCCCGGTTACTATATATTGTTCCATTGTTGTCTGTTCCCTCCTGTCATTATTATTTTTCTTATTCCTTTATAGTAAACTCAGAAAATGCTTTCCGAGCAGACTATACATCTATAAACTTTACTTACCTCATCAGCTTCTGTAACACCTTTACCAGTTCATCAACCGTCTCATCTTTTCCGTCCCGGATGTCATCTGCCACACAGGTACGGATGTGATTCGCCAGCAATACTTTATTAAAGCTGTTCAGTGCCGCATTCACCGCTGATACCTGTACCAGAATCTCCGGACAATAAGCGTCCTTCTCCAGCATACCCTTGATTCCGCGTACCTGACCCTCAATCCGGCTCAGACGATTCATCAGATCCTTGTATTCTTTATCCGAACGATGCTTGGACGAGTGACAACAGCATTCTTTTTCTGATTTGTTTTCCATATTATCTGTATTCTTGTCTTCCATAAGCATACTCCTTTCATATTCATACCCTTACGGGGTATATGTATTTTATCTCTTATTATCACATAAGTCAAGGAATATATGCGTTCTTGATATATGTTTTCATTTATTGGTAGTTCCAATACAATTTTTAAAAAATGTCTATTTTATTTGACTTTCAAAATTTATAAGGAATATAATTCTTGCTGAAGGAAATAATGACAGCAGAACTGGAGGTTATATTATGCTGGAAGAACAGGCTATGATAACATTCTTAAAAAAATTCGATGAACACCCTTTCCTGGTCAAAATTAATGGACACGAACATCTGATCGGCGAAGGTGCACCTACATTTACCGTAAATTTCAAAAAGGTCATCCCATTAAAGGATCTGGTCACCAGTACTTCTCTTGCACTTGGAGAAGCTTACATGGATGGTGATCTTGATATTGAGGGAAACCTTTATCAGGCACTTGATAACTTTCTTGGTCAGATGGGTAAATTTTCAACTGATGAACATCATTTGAAATCTATCATGTTCCCATCTTCATCAAAGAAAAACCAGAAAAAAGAAGTCAGCAGTCATTACGATATCGGAAATGACTTCTACAAACTCTGGCTCGATGAAACAATGAGTTATTCCTGCGGATATTTCAAACATGAAGATGATACCCTGTATCAGGCGCAGAAGAATAAAGTTGATTACATTCTTGAAAAGTTATATCTGAAAGAAGGTATGACTCTTCTTGATATCGGATGCGGCTGGGGATTCCTTCTGATTGAAGCTGCTAAGAAATATAAAATTAAAGGTACCGGCATCACCTTAAGTGAAGAACAATACAAAGAATGCCAGAAACGTATCAAAGAGGAAGGATTGTCCGACTATCTGGAAGTCAGGCTAATGGACTACCGTGATCTTCCTTCTGACGGCAAGATGTATGACCGCGTTGTCAGCGTCGGTATGCTCGAACATGTCGGCCGTGAGAATTATCAGTTATACTTAGACTGTGTCAGCAAGGTCATGAAAGACGGCGGTCTGTTCCTGCTCCACTTCATCAGTGCATTAAAAGAGCATCCTGGTGATCCATGGATCAAGAAATACATCTTCCCGGGCGGATCTGTTCCCAGTCTTCGTGAAGTCATGAACTGCATGGCAGAAGATAACTTCCATACCCAGGATATCGAGGACTTACGTCTTCACTATAACCGTACGCTTCTCTGCTGGGAGAAAAACTTCAAAGATCATATTGAAGAAGCACATACAATGTTTGATGAACGTTTCTTAAGGATGTGGGATATGTACCTCTCTGCATGTGCCGCCACCTTCCATAACGGAATTATTGATATCCATCAGATTTTAATGACAAAGGGAATTAATAATGATCTTCCTATGACGAGATGGTATTAAAAAATGAATCAGCCGGGGATATGAACAATATTTCCCGGCTTTAATAAAGATGGATACCATGCTGCACTTAACATCTAATACACATGCATAAAAAGGAGCGGAGCCGGAATCCTGTCACTCCTGACAAAATCCCGACTCCGCTCCTTTTCGATATGTATTCATTTCAATCAGAACGTCGTCTAATTTACCATACTATCCCTTATTCATTCTCCGTTCGATACCTACTCTTTGGATTTACTTCTTTCTTTTTTAAATACACGTATCATGAAATAACTAAATCCGCCAATATATCCAACCAGTGTAATCACCATCATAATAATTGCATCTATCGTCATAGTTCATACCTTCTTTCTATTATTTTGCAGCTTTGTTATCTTTCATAGCTCCCCTTGCAGTCTTTGTATTAAAGAACTTGGATAGTGCAAGACCTACAAGGATCACTACTCCGAACTGAAGTAATACAGTTCCTGTGTTATCCTGAATAATAAACGGATTCAGCCAGGTATCCGGGAACCATTCCTTTGTCTGTAATAACCAGTAAACCACCATGATCACTACCAAAACCGGAATCAGATACATACATCCGGTATAATATGCTTTTGGAAGATGTACATCTGCACCTTTTGCATTTACTTCCTGTGTACGTAATTTTTCCACACCATATTTCCATGCCAGGATTGCGATAAAGGCACCACTTATCAGAAGTCCGATTCCCCATACCCAGTCCTGATTATCAATGTTAACCAGTGACCAGCATGAGAAGCATCCTACTAAGAATCCTGCGAAGCAGACACTGACAACTGCTTTCTTCCGCGGCAATCCAAGGTCAACAACACATTTTACTCCAACTTCGATCATAGAGAACAGTGATGTGATTGCTGCAATTGCAAGTAATCCAAAGAAGATAAAGGAAATGAATCTTCCACCCGGGATTGTTGTAAATAACTGATAAATGTAAATAAATGTAAGTCCGAAGTTGCCCTGACTGAGTGCTTCATTCGCTGCCTCCGGTGTAGCTGAAAGTGCACAGATTGCCGGGATAACTACCAGTGCCGAGAGGATTGCTCCAAGGTTATCACCAAGTCCCATGATCAGACAGCTTGTCGGAACATCTTCCTCTTCTCCTACGTAGTTCGCATATGTAATAATGAATCCCCATCCGGCTCCGGTGCTCCATGCTGCCTGGATGAATGCCTGAATCCATGTATTCGGGCTTAAAATATACTCTTTCTTAACAGTAAAGAGATACTGAAGTCCCTGATTTGCTCCATTTAATGTAACTGCGTAAATTGCTAATCCTACAAGGATGATAAACAGTGCCGGTATCGCTACTTTACAGAATTTTTCAATTCCACCTGCAATTCCCTGATAAACGATGAAACATGCAAGTGCAAATCCGATCGCATGGAATAAAATAACCTGTGCCTGTGAATCTGTAAATGCTGTCCACATTGCCGATGTCGTCTCTGTTGACAGATTCGGTTTAAATGCTGAAGTAACAGAATTAACTGCGTATTTCAAACAATATCCCTGAAGTACACAATAATAACTCATCAGGAAGAAACATACTGCTGCTACAAAGAATCCCATCCATGTATATTTCTTTCCACCTGCATCACGAAAAGTACCGATACATCCAAGTCTCGTCTTTTTACCGAATGCCATCTCTGTGGAAAGGAGCGGTACTGCAAATACCAGCATTGCAATCGTCCATGCTATGATAAATGCTCCACCACCGTTTGCCGCACACACTCGTGGGAATCGCCATACATTACCAGTACCAATACACATACCTAACGCGGCGGCTATGTAACCTATGGTACTAAATTTTTCTTGTTTCTGTTCCATAACTCAAACCTCCATTCGAATATCGAAATTAATTAGAAATGAATACCTTGTAACCATAGTGTAAAAGATGGTTATTAAATTGTCAATATAAAATATTAAGTTTTTTTATACAAATATAAGAAAGTGTAATATTAAACGCATTTTGTTTTATTGTTTGTTAATTTCTGATAATTCGCCAGTAAATAGACTGGTTTTCATACTTTAGTCTAATACATCTACAATT
>UMKG01039905.1_pt1 | contig 11625 bp, 10 predicted proteins | sample 1966261 | NCBI WGS metagenome assembly UMKG01 (sample SAMEA4836169, study PRJEB28245) | human gut metagenome | biome: gut microbiome; material: fecal sample | place: Denmark | collected 2008 | reverse complement strand
GATGCTCCCTGATCGCCTTGTTCTCGGCATCGAGGACTTCCCAGCGGCGTCGTATCCTCAGCTGGTCAACGGCTTCGGATATGAGCTGCTGGACATGGAACCGGTCATTGACAAGCGATGCGCCGGGAAACACGTTTCTGACAGTAAGCATCATGGCAGAAGAAAGGTCTGTCGTGACGTTTTTTACCTTAAGCCGCTGCTTAAAGGGACTTTTTCCAGTATTGCCGACACTGTGTCGCTTGCTACGCCGCGAACCATCGCCGCAATAGCCCCTTTGCCACCATGCGCGGCTTTGTTGGTCAGTATGGTGTAGACATCGCCATTGCTCAGGCAGGTCTCGTCAAGACTCATGTCCTCCCCGAAATTTTCAGGATACAAGATATATTCATCGGCATGATCAAGCTGACCCCAGGCACGGTAATCACTTATCTTCTCCTTGTACTGTTTACGCAAAGTCTGACCGTTGAGGCCGTTGCGGGCTGCAAGAGTGGAGATGCTGACGGGAGTGCTTTCAATCTCCCTCTTTTAAAAAAGCGACAAACTCGGCGTTAAGCCTTGTGCCGTCAAACTCGGATACATCCCATTCATATCTGAATATCTCGCCGGTAGATTTGTCAAGCCACTTGCGCTTCCGCACATGAAGGTATGTGGCCCGTCCACGTATAGGATAATCCTGTATGGTGCGGTAATCGCTGAATCCGTAGGAGATTATGTTTTTATTGTACTTGTCTTCGCGAAGTTGCTCCTTCTTCTCATCAAGCCATATGTCGAAGCGGGTATCGCTTTTTTCAAATCGTTCAATGTCGAAGTTGTCTATCAGCACTTCGGGCAGGATTGCTCTGAGCAGTTGGTCTGGTTTCATTTTGCAAAGATAACACTATACTCCGACATCTACCCCACCTACCGGGAAAATCCGCTGACCCATTATTGGTTCCCATAATACAAAAATACCGCACCAAAATGAATGAAGGTTCTGAAAATCGCTGATTTTCAGAACCTTTCTTCATTTTGCTTTCGCTATGAGTGGTCCCACTTGGAGTCAAATTTATGATTCACGTTGAATTTAGATGAATATACAGGTTCAAATGATACTATATTAGAAGTGTTGATAATCAATGATATATAATACATTGCAGGTGAATATGGTTGCACCTCTAATATCAGGGAGGTGCAAGTAGTGGCAAAAGATGTGGACAATCCGTGGACAGAAATTTTGTTATGTGGACAAAAATCGCTAATTTTGCACCATAACATTAAATCTCTCTCAATATGGCTACTATAACAAGGTCTCTTTCCTCTAAAGTCAATGGAAACGGTGAGTCGGAAATTATGCTGCGTCTGTCAGTGTCGCGCGATTTGCGCCTCAGACTCAAAAGCGGTATCTTCATAGACCCGTCGCGTCTTCGGAATGGCAAATTCGTGATGCCACGTGCCGACCGCAAGACGCTCGCAAAATTACAAAGTATAAGCGACAATCTCACATCTTTGGAGAACAGATTGATTTCACTATGTGTGAATACTCCTGCCAATCTTTTGTCAAAGGAATTTTTTGAGGACGCTATCTTGCGGCATAATCATCCGGAATTGTTCGAGACAGTACCAGTGAGCCGTAATTTCTTTGATACTTTCAATGAATATCTCGACACAACGCAGGATGGCACTAAATTATCAAGTCATTACAAGGTGTTGGCCCGTCTTCTCGAACGATATGAAAAGTATAAGCAGAAATCAACCCGGCGCAGGTTCTGTCTCACTCTTGAAGAGTTCACCGGTGAAATGGTGGATTCTTTCAAACAATTTGTGATTGATGAACCGAAGATTTACGAAAAATACCCCTCTATATACAAGGAGGCGTCCGAGATAGTCAAGACTACCCGCAAGCCTCGCAAACCTGAACAGCGAGGCCACAATGCCGTGATTGCGATAATGAAACGGCTGAGGGCATTCTTCAACTGGTGCGTCAAGCGCGGCTATATCACTCGCACACCGTTTGCCACATGCACAAGCATAGGGGCGGAAAAATACGGCACTCCATATTATATCACCATTGAAGAGCGCGACAAGATTGCTGACCGTGATTTCTCTTTCAAGCCTTCGCTTGGGGTGCAGCGTGATATTTTTATCTTTCAGTGCCTCATAGGGTGCCGAGTGTCCGACTTGATTGAACTGACTCCGGCAAGCATTATCAACGGAGCTGTGGAATATATGCCGAACAAGACGAAGGGGGAGCGTCCTGAAGTGGTGCGTGTGCCATTGAATAGCCGCGCCAAAGCGTTGGTAGATAAATATAAAGACATTGATGAAAAAGGCCGGTTATTCCCTTTTATAAGCACACAGAAATATAATGAGGCAATCAAGAGCATCTTCACTCTTTGCGGCATTACCAGAATGGTGACAGTTCTAAATCCCAAGACCGGGGAGGAAGAGCGCAAACCGTTGAATCAGATTGCCAGCAGCCACATGGCAAGACGCACATTTGTCGGCAACCTTTACAAGAAGGTCAAGGATCCGAGCCTTGTTGGTGCGTTATCCGGCCACAAGGAGGGAAGCAAAGCATTCGCCCGATACCGTGACATTGACGAGGACATCAAGAAAGAACTTGTAAATCTGTTGGATTAAGGCCGTTCATATACAGACTATCACTGAAATTTTGTAAATTTGCACATGGAAACAATTATATCGCTTTCAAGCGAATCAGAATATTCAGAATATAATGAAATACTGCGACAGGCTGTCGCAGTTATCGAAGCCGCTCGTGTCAAAGTCGCAAGAGCTGCCGTGTCCTCCTCCAATGAAATGCACTGGAATATAGGCAAACTTCTTTATGAGCGTAAATTGGAGAACAAACATGGGAGTGCAGTTGTCAAACATCTTTCTGTGGATCTGAAACAACGCTATCCTGACATGGGGATGTCTGAACGCAATCTTTGGGATATGAAACGCTTCTACACCAGATTCCGACTGTCCGACTTAAAACTGCGACAGGCTGTCGCAGTTTTGCCATGGTGGAACATCAATAAGCTTATCTCTACTTTCGGAGATGATGACAACGCAATTCTATACTATTCCGAACAAACCGTTGCAAAGGGATGGGGTCGTGATTTGATGGTGAATGCCATCAAACTGAAAATGCACGAATCACAGTCAATTCCAAACGCCAGTAACAATTTCGCGCTCGTCCTGCCGGAAGTACAAGCCTCCTATGCCAATCAGGTATTCAAGGACACCTACAATATGGGCTTTCTTGGAGTGACTGAGCCGATTCTTGAACTTGAATTGGAAAGAAGACTTGTTGAGAAAATCAAACAGTTCCTTTTGGAATTAGGTCAAGGCTTCACTTACATCGGCAACCAACATGTCCTCAGTTATCGGGGCAAAGAATACAAGGTTGATATGCTGTTCTTTCATAGGGATTTGCGCTCGATGGTCGCTGTTGACCTTAAAATATCTGAGTTTAAAGCCGAATATGTAGGCAAGATGAATTTATATCTCTCACTGCTTGACAAACTTGAAAAGCGAGCCGATGAAAATCCCTCAATCGGCATTATTCTCTGTGCAGAGAAAGACAATGTAGAGGTTGAACTGGCATTGGACGGTTTTACGAAACCGATTGGCGTTGCCGATTACAAGCTGATTATCCCGAAAAATGAACTGAAGCAGCTCATAAATAACGAAATAAAAAATTTCAATCAAGAAGTGAGCGCAAGACAACTATCGGTTGAAAATAAAGAAATTGAAGACGAGAGAAATCAATAAATCATAATTTGTAATTGCATTATCTGCATTAGCTGTATTTTGAGTATGGATAAGTTCAATGTGTATCAGGAAGGTATTAACCTTGATATGTTCCGTGCGTTTTGCGAGGAACATGGTAGGGCAATGTCCTTTTCAAAAGGGGAATATTTTACAAGACAGGGGAAAGCGTGCCGTCATTGGGGATTCATAACCAAAGGTCATTTCGCTTATACTGTCATAGACTCGTCAGGGAATGAAAAGATTGTCGGATTTGCATTTCAAGAGACGCTAGTTGGCGACAGCATCAGTCTTATCAAAAATACTGCAAGCCTGACAGATATTGTAGCTATGACTGATGCAGAGGTCATAGTCTGTGATGCTACTGACTTTCGCTTAATACTGAATTCAGACCTTAACATACGGGTTGATTTTGCGGAAAGCTTGTTTGAAGACATCTATTCTCGTTACCTGCGTCTTCGTTCGCTAACTCCCAAAGAAAGGTATCTACAGATAATAAAAGATTGTCCTGAGATACTTCAATATATATCATTGAAGCAGCTTGCTTCATATCTTATGATAACGCCGACCTATCTCAGCCAAATTCGGAAACAACTCTCAATAGAAAAATAATCTCAAGAAAATGCAACTTTCAAAATAGTTTGAGAGTTATGCCGCGGTTTCATTGTAATTTTGCCGTATTGAAGCTAAGTTGCTTCTTAATTGTATCATCATTAAACTACAGATTACAATGAGATTCAAAGATATAATTCTAGCCTCAAGAAAAGTATTATCCATATTGTTGGGGCTTGCAGCTTCTGTCTGCTTGATAGCTTGCAACGATGATGAGCCGAAAGACAGTTCGGAACTCATCACAATGTGGGTTTCGGCAGAAACTACCACCGTCCATAATGGGTGGTTGGATACAGACATTGAATGTATGCTTGTAAAATTCAGCTCTAATTCAGAATGGGAGCCTATGCCTATGGGCAAGATTCAAGGTTTCGCCTACGAAGATGGAGTGGAATATGAGTTGAGCGTTTACAGGACATCGCCCGTCAACCGTCCGGGTGTTGGCGAGATGTATGCCTATCGGCTTGACAAAATCATAAGCCAGACAGCCAAGCGTGTAGTCGTAAACGGGCTTGCGCGCTATTACACATTACCTTACAGTGGGGGTGAAATTGAGGTGCATTTCACATCAAATATGCCCTGCGAAATATGGAAAGTGCTCGGTTACAATTACGGCAATGGAGTTACTCTCGAAAAAGAGGGGGAAGGAAAATACGAGATCCGTTTTTCTGCTGAGAGCAATCCCGGTATGGGAAGGGTGAAGGAAGTGTCGCTGCGCTTCCCCTACAAACAAAGCCTCACTTTCGGCATCTGGCAGAGCCCGCGGCCATTCGGGACAAGTGAGAAATTTTCGTTTATAGATTCGGGTAGCCTCGGCTATATGCTTGGTCCGGAATGTGATTTAGGGAAGCTTACTGAAATCAAAGTCAGCGGGCCGATGAATGCCAACGACCTCTATTATCTGAAATGGCTCATCAATAATGCCGGCAACGCACTCCCTGCCGAGCAGCGACGCATTTCGCTTGATCTTTACCAATGCAGCTTCTACAGCGACACTGAGGCCTATTACGCCGATTGCGATATATGCAACATACCGAAGGAGAGTCTTCCTTATGCTGTCGATAAACAGGTGCATAGAGGAGTATTTAACGGCAACAAGTATCTTACCGAAGTTCGCCTTCCCGGAAACATTAAAGTAATCGGGAACGGAGCTTTCCAAAATTGCCCGGCACTGAAACGCATCAATATTCCGGCTGAATGCAGGACAATCGGCGCCTACGCTTTCATGTCGTGCACGTCGTTAGAGGAAGTGGAGTTTCCGTATATCAGCAAATATGCCGCTTTACCTTCATTAGAGAAAATCGAGGAATCTGCCTTTGATAATATCGGCCGCTTGAAAAGTTTTGTATTGCCTGAATCACTTAAAAAAGTCTCCACCACGGCGTTGAGTTTCTTTGTAGATAAACTTTTTATTTTGAGTGAGACACCCCCTGTATGGGAGATACCTGGAAATGCCGGATATGTTGTCGGACCCAAACCTGACGGATGCACGTTGTATGTGCCCTACGGATGCAGCGAGGCATACAAGACATCGGAGAAATGGGGCAAATTCAAAATAGAGGAAATGCCTGAGGATAAATGGTGGGAAATGATACCCTAATTTGAAGAAATAGTTTAATCATACCAACCCCTGCAGCTCACGGCAAATGTCGGGAGCTGTAATTAATAAGAACCGATGGGAAAGTTAATACTTCTTTCAACGGCGTTGTCAGATGGTCGTTAGCCTTCGGGCGATTGGGGGATTTACGCACTTGGGATATAGTAGCCGACTGAGAAAAAATTCCAAAATTCATGGATAAAAATACCAAGTCTCAACATTTGTTGAGAGTTATGTCGCAGTTACTCGTTACCTGCGCCTTCATTCGCTATCTCCCAAAGAAAGGTATCTACACATAATAAATGAATGCCCCGAGATACTTCAATATATATCTTTAAAGCAGCTTGCTTCATATCTTATGATAACACCGACCTATCTAAGCCAAATCCGGAAACAACTCACAATAGAAAAATAATCTCATGAAAATGCAACTCTCAAAATAGTTTGAGAGTTTTTTTATTTGCGTGTAGTAATTTTGCACCCGCAAAAACTATTCGTGTGAAGCCGTCATATCCATAAGCGGTTCAGATGCAATCATACACTTTTGGGTATGGTGAGAATAAATCATCGGCTGTAACTTTGCATCAGAAAATAAAAAATCGTAACATATGAAAATATTACTATCGATTCTCATTGCCATAACAATGGCTTTCACGGCATTTAGTCGTGATGTCAAGGGTGAAATTCTTGACGAGAACAATGTTCCTCTCGACTTTGCGAATGTTGTTCTCCTCTGTGACTCAACTTTCGTATCTGGTGGAATTACCGATGCCGAAGGAAAATTTTTAATCCCGGTAGATTCGGATAAGGATCTGACAATAAAAGTTTCCTCTGTCGGCTATGAAGATTATATCGCCCCTATACCTTCTTCAGGAGATTTTGGCACGATAACACTCTCTCCCAAAAGCGTAATGCTCGGAGAAGTTGTAGTCAAATCAAACCGTCCTGTAACTGCAATCAAGGGTGATGCTCTTGTCACCACTGTCACAGGCTCTCAGCTTGAACACGCGGGTACCGCCGAGGACGTGTTGGTTCAGGTGCCGATGGTGGTTGGTAGAGATGGAGCATTTCAGGTATTTGGCAAAGGATCTCCGGCAATCTATCTCAATGGCCGTTTGGTAAGGGATAACAACGAACTGATGCAGATCAGTTCGGCTGACATAAAGAATGTCGAGGTTGTCACAAACCCCGGCGTCAAATATGATGCTTCTGTTAAATCGGTAATCCGTATAACTACCAAGCGACCGCAGGGAGAGGGATTCAGCGGTCTGTTGCGCTCCACATTCAGATGGAACAGGTATTTTACCAACGTAAATCAGGCGAATTTCAAATACAGAACCGGAGGCTTGGAACTATTCGCCAACTTCGGAGAGGCTACTGCTAAATTCCAAAGCAATCAATTCGGTGTTTCCAATTCATCCCAACATTGGGAAGAAAAGATTACCCAAAGAGGATACGGTAATGTGAATGATTTCTTTGGTAAAGCAGGATTCTCATATATGTTTAACGAAAGACATTCGATTGGTGCATACTATGCCAATGGTATCACCAACGACAAAATGCACCATACTCACGTCACAGACCTATCTGTCAACGGGGACTTCTTTGACGGAGCTACAAGCAACAGATCCGGTCATACAAAGAAATTGCCGAAACACGGAGCCAACCTATATTATAACGGTAAAGTCGGCAATTTAGGAATTGACTTCAATACAGATTATATATGGAATAAATCAAGGTCCAATGTCACTGTCGATGAAGTCAGCGTTAATCAGGGCAGCTCGCTCATTACATCTCTCGGCACCAACAGAGGAAGAATGTTCGCAGAAAAACTTGTATTAAGTTATCCTTTATGGAAGGGTGGTATTGAGGTTGGTGAGGAATTTGTCTCATCACGTTTTTCATCCGACTACCGCACTGATGCTGAAATCATCGATGATGCAGATACAAGAGTGGACGAGAGCAATATTGCAGGTTTTCTTGACCTTCGGCAAACTTTCGGGAGGTTCAGTGTTGGAGCCGGGTTGAGGTACGAACATGTAAAGTTCGACTATCTGGAAAACGGACAGAAGAATGATGACCAAAGCAAAATCTACAACAATCTCTTCCCTTCATGCTTTATGTCAACTCATATAGGTCAGGTGCAGCTCTCAATGAGCTACACAAGCAAGACCCAACGCCCGAATTATGGAGACCTGGACGGCACGATAGACTACATCAACCGTTTTACTCTTCAAGGCGGCAATCCATATCTTAAACCGGAGAAAACCCACACTCTTGAACTCACAGGGGCATGGAGAAGAATTTTCGCACAATTTTCATACACTCTCAAAAAAGATCCTATTATATCCACTACCAAACCATACGGAGATACTGGGGAAGTCAAGCTTATGACTCTTGATAACTTTCCTGAGATACATTCAATCCGTGCCTTTATCGGCACAAGCTTCAACGTAGGGGTCTGGGAGCCGCGAATAAATCTTGGCCTTACAAAGCAATGGTTCTCCATTGACACATGGCAAGGCAGGAAGCACCTCAACAATCCACAAGGAATGATTCAGTGGCAGAACGCAATCCACCTGCCTTACGATATATGGCTGAACGTGGATATGGCGTGGGAAAGCGCGGGCAATGACAGGAATATGTATCGCAAATCATGTTCATACATGAATGCAAAACTTTACAAGGCTTTCTTCAACAACAGTTTCAGCGTCACCATAGAGGCTAACGACATCTTCGACAAACGCAATTACGGAGTGACAACATTCAGTCATGATATAACTCGCTATGTTTGCGTTACCGATCTTAGTCGTTCATTTTACCTGACACTGCAATACACATTCAACTCAAGCCGTGACCGATACAAAGGGCGTGGTGCCGGTTCAAATGAAAAGAATCGATTCTAAAAACAAAATATTCGACTATGAGAAAATTTGTTGTAGCAATAGTTTTAGCTATTGCATGTTTGGCTGTGGAAGCCGCTCCTTATTGTTGCTACTTCAACAATGATGAAAATAAGGTGACCATTATCTTTACCGATGATGACGCAAATGGCGAGTACATTGTATCTGATGTAACGCTTTTCCCTGTTGAGGGTGAAAAAGGGTACGAAGTCAATTCGGTTAACACCAATGTCACTGATGGCGTGGCAAAGGTAACTCTTACATTCCAACACCTTACCAAGTTTTCCAATCCTGTTGTTGAATTAACTATCAACGGCAAAAAGGCAAATTTCAAAGTTGCTAAGTTAAATGGTACTTGGCAATGATACCCTATATCTCAATAACTAATATTTCATGCAAGAATAATTTAATATGGCCGATACACTTGATGGCATGATGCTATTAGGGGTATTAAAAAACGCCGCCGGGAGAGGCTGATGCTTCTCTCGGCGGCGTTGTCAATCAATAGCCTTCGGGTAAGGGTGGCTTTGCGTCTTCGGGGATGTGCGGGTTGGCACGGAGTGCTTTGATTGCCTCAATCTCGCCGGGTGTCATTCTGTCTTTGCGCTTGTGTGGCAAAAGGTCAACTTCCGGTTCGGTCTGCGGGTCATTTGATGGTTTGTCTTCCTCTTTCGGTTTTGGCGGCTCCGGTTGCCAATCGTCGTGAGGGATGAAGTAGCGGAATTCCGGAGCGGTCTTCTCCCTTTCAACGATTATCGTTTTCCATTCATCCCGATCTTTATCGTCACCAAAAAGGATTTCTTTTTCGGTTCGGTCAGTAAACTTGGGATCTGTGGTTATCGCCCGATGCAAGCGATAGAGCCACTCAACCTTTATCAGTTCGTCGCGTTGCTCTTTGAGGTCAAACGCCCACCAGAGGGCTGCGAAAAGGAGTCCTGCTATCACTATGCAGATAATCAGCAATGTTGAGAAACGCTTCTTGTGCCATTCGGTTTTGTCGCGTATGGCGATGCTATTCTCAATCCGTCCAAGTCGGGAATTGATAGCATAGGCATCGTCAGGACATATACCGGGGGATTTGAGCGCACCTGTAGCAAGGGCATGGGAGGTTGAGTTCTCTATCTTTGGTGACAGATCATCAACCACCTTCTTTGCCACGGTCTCGGCGGCTTTCACAGAAGACTGTTCGATTATCTTCTGGTAATCCACCTGCACGTTTGCCTCTATTGACTTTCTCAGTTCGGTGATACCGCGCAGAGTGGATGCCAGCGTGGAGTTCACAGACCGAAGCATCTCCGTCATGCCCTGAATATCAACGCTCTTGGCGAGATTGTCGGGCAGGTTGACCTCTATCGGCGGTTGCTCCACGGGTGCAGCAACGGGTGCCGGAAATGTCGGGTGTTGCGGTATTGCCCCGATGCGGTTGTTGACCTCGTTTATTTTCTCGTTGAGAGATGACTCCATCCGCGTGAGCTGGCGGTGCAGCATCTCCATGTCGGGGTTCTCGAATAGAACGCCCGGATTGTTGTTGTCTTTCTTTGCCATGATTATATGCTCCTTCCTTTACGTTTCTTCTTCGGGTGGGCGAGTCTCCACGCCATTGCTCTTTCGTTCTCGTCAAGATTTCCGTTGCCGGGCTGGAACAGACCACCGACAGCGGAGGTCAATCCCATGCCGACATCGGCGGCCACATCCTTTGCCAATTCTGCCGTGGCCTTTGCCGCTTTCAGGGCATCGTCCACAAATGAATGTGTCGCATCCTGCGGCTGTCGGGATTGTCTTACTGTCGCTTTCTCCGGGGCGTTCTGTCTCGTGAAAGAACTGAAATATCGCTCGAGGTTGCTGAACTTGAACTGCTCGCAGACATCCGAACCCTTGACCTTGTAATCGCCGAGTTGGAACGACACTCCCTGCATCTCGGTGGTGTTAAGCCGGTATTTCGGGATTATCGTCACCCCTTTCTTTGACAGCTCAAGGGCGAATGTATACCAGTCTTTCGATTTGGCGAGAGCCTCCGTAGCGGCAATGCGTATCTCCGCTTTCGCTTTCTCAACGCCGTGAAGCTTCTCCAAATCTGGTGCCTGACGCTTCGGTTTAGCGAGCCTGTACTTCCTGTCAAGAGCCTCGCACACGCGCTTGTTGCGGTAGCGGTTGCGTCCCGATTCCATACGCTTGCCGTCATTGCCGACCATGTTGAACACGATGTGGCAATGCGGCTTGTCGGTCTCATAGTGGCGCACGATGAGCCATTGCGTCCTGTCAAGACCCATCTTTTTGATGTAATCCTTGGCAATCTGCAACATCTTCTCGTCTGTCAATTTCCGCTTGTCATCGGCTGAAAAAGACAGCGTGATATGTCCGGCAGGGTTGCCTATTCTCGGATTCTCCATCGCCTGAGCCTCGAAACTCGCTAAGATCTGATTGCGTTTCTCGCCCATCAGTCCGTCGCTTGCGAGTATCTTCCAAGTGTCCGGCGTGAATATTCTGTGGTCGTGATTAACGCGCGTCACATAATCAACCTTAGACGCGAACGACCCGGATTTAAGTATTCTTCCTATCATCTTCTGACTCTGTTTTTAAGTTTGAGTACTAAAAAAGTTATCTCGTCAATGACCGATTCAGACTTGCGGGCGACACCGGGGAAGCCCTCGGCGTTGGCGTGACGGGCGAGTTGATTAAGGTTTGAGCCGAGTTTGCGCAGCTCGTGAAGCAGCCCCTTTTCCTCATCGGAAAGTATGGATGCCACCTCCGCCTTCAACG
>UMKG01019846.1_pt1 | contig 11710 bp, 8 predicted proteins | sample 1966261 | NCBI WGS metagenome assembly UMKG01 (sample SAMEA4836169, study PRJEB28245) | human gut metagenome | biome: gut microbiome; material: fecal sample | place: Denmark | collected 2008 | reverse complement strand
CCCCCCTGCCACAGGGTGCGGCATTCCGGGCAGGTTTGCAGGTGGGCTTTTACCAGCGCTTCACTTTCCGGGCTGGCAACGCCATCCTGCACCAGCGGGATCAAATCCCGGCAGACCGCGCAGGGAATTTCGGTTTCTGCTTTTCCCTGTTCTGCTTGCCGGTTTGTTTCTTTTTCTTGCGTCATTCGTCGTATCCCTCCTTTTGCAGGGTTGCTTTCAGCCAGGCGCGGGTACGGTGCTCCACCACCCGCGCGGATGCTTCGGTTATTTGCAGTTTTTGGGCAATTTCCTGGTACGAATACCCCTGCGCCCGCAGGTATACCACGCTGCGGGTGCGCTCGTCCTTTTGCCGCAGCAAAGCCTGCACGCGGCGCAGCTTTTGGCGGGCGGCGGTGGTTTCGGTCAGGGCATCATCGGTTATGTAGCGTTCCATCAAATCGTCCAGGCTGACGGACTGGTGCCGCCTGCGCAGGCTTTCCAGCCAGATATTGCGTGCAATGCCAAACAGCCAGGTTTTTACCTCGCACTCTCCACGGAAAGTGGGCAGCCGCTTGATGACCCGCACAAAGGTTTCGCTCAACAGGTCTTCCGCCTGCACAGGGTCGTGGGTCAAAAAGCAGAGGTAGCGGTACAGGTCCATCCGGTAGCGCCGGTACAGTTCCTCCAGCTCCGGCAGTTTCATGCTTTGGCCCACCTCCTTTCGCTTTGTTCAGGCGCCTTACATGATATTGGTGGCCGCGGCCGCCGTTTTGTTACAGGCAGCGATAAAAAAAGTCCTGCCGCACCGTTTGGAAACGGCATCGGCAGGATCGGTTGTTCTTTTATTCCTGGCTTTGGGTGTCATCCTGGGGCGCATCGGCAGTCAGGTCTGCACCATCTGCTGCTGCATCGGCGGCAGCATCCGTGGTATCCTCTGCCGGGGGTTCCGGGGTCGGCTCCGGGGTGGCCACAGGGTTTTCCGCCGGCAAAAAGCGCGGCTGAATGGTGCCGTCCGTCTGCTGGTCCGAAACATCCAGCGTACCGCGGTCACTGCTTGCCAGGCCATCGCCACCGGTATCCAGAATGATATAGGCGGCAAACCGGATCTTGTAATCCAGATTGTTTGCCGTGCCCAGCTGGACCGACACACGGCCCTGATACAAAAAGCTCAGCTCGGTCATGTTCTGCATGGTCAGCACCGTGGTGCCATCCAGCAGGCCATACTGGTTCAGTTCGCCCAGCAGTTCGTTCAGCACCTCGTTGGGGGTCTCCTGTGGCATATCGGCTTCGTCTGCATTTTCCGGCGTTGCGGTGCCGCTTGGCATGGCCGTTGCCAGGGCGGTCGGCTCGCTGGGGGCATCCAGTGTCAGGAAGCTGCCCGGCGTGGTGACCGCGCCCTCTGGCAGCAGGGCATCCAGCTGCACCAGATTATCCGGCTCTGCCGGCTCCACACGCAGCACTTTCAACTGTTCGCTCAGCACCAGCCAGCTGCCGGAATACTCCATCTTAAAACGTTCCACCGCAGGCTGCACCCGGATGATCACGGTGCCGGGGGCCTGGCGGGTGACGACTGCCACATCCAGGTACGGCATCTGCGCCAACAGCTGGTCAGATTTTTCTTTGGTGGAAAAACCGTACAGGTTATCCCCCACCTGAATGCCGGTTGCATCGATCAGCTGTTGTTCGGTATAAATGCCGGTATTGACGGGGGTGGTGCGGTCCGCATTTTCCACCCGGAAATCCGTCACCTTGAACAACAGGTTGATGGAAAGCACAATGCCGACCACCAGCACTGCCAAAACGCACAGCACCCCGATGATGGCCTTGCGGCGGCGGATTCGCAGCTGTTCCGCGCGGGTAACGCGGCGCTGCACCTGTGGCGCGCTGGAACGGTACCCCGGCTTTTGGGGGTTCTGTTGGGGGCGGGGGCGCTTTTGCTGCTGTTTGGGCGGCTGGCGTTCGGGCTGTTTTGCGGGGCGCTGGCCGCTGCCCTTTGGCCGCTGTTGGCTGCCCGCCGGGCGGCTGCTGCGCTGCGGCGGGGCGCTTTTGGTGTTGCGATGGCTGGGCTGACCCTTGCGGGGAGGTACACTTTTTTTCTGGTTTCGGCTGCGCTGATTGCGGTCCATGGGGTGTACCTCCTTTCTGTGTTTCAGCTTTTATTTGCTGCCGGTTTGTTCCGGCAGGTTACTTTCCGTTCACCAGTTCCAGCAGCTTTGCGGTGATCAGTTCCAGGCTCTTGGGGTTGCCCAGGGTCTTGGCGGCGGTGCCCATGGCCGTCAGTTTGCCGGGCTCTGCCAACAGGGCATGCACGGTTTCGATCAGCTTGACACCGGTCAGGTCTTTTTCTTCAATCACAATGGCGGCACCGGCGTTTTGCAGCTCCAGTGCATTGTAATACTGGTGGTTTTCGGCCACATTGGGGCTAGGGATCAGGATGGACGCGCGGCCCATGGCTTCCAGCTCCGCCAGCGTCAGCGCACCGGAGCGGGAAATAACAAGGTCCGCCGCGGCCAGCAGATCCGGCATATTATCAATGTATTCTTTTACCACAAGGTTGGCACCGGGGGCAAAGTGGTTCTTGGCTTCCAGGTCCTCAAACAGCTTTACGCCGCGGCTGCCGGTGGCGTGCAGGTGCAGCACGGGCAGATCGTTTGCCTGCTCCCACGCGCACAGCTCTGCCACAACCTCGTTGATACGGCGGGCCCCCAAAGAGCCGCCGAAGCTCAAAATCACGGTGCGGTCCCCCGCGTGCACAGCAGCACGGGCGGCGGCGCGGTCACGGTTCAAAATTTCCGGGCGGACAGGGTTGCCAACCACAAGGGTCTTCTCCGGCGCGCCAAGCTTTTCCACCGCAGCGGCGGAAGCGGCAAACACCACGTCCACATCCTTGGCCAGCAGCTTGTTGGTCACACCGGGGAATGCGTTCTGCTCATGGATGGCGGTCTTGATGCCCTTTTTGGCGGCGGCGCGCACCACCGGGCCGCTGACATAACCGCCACAGCCGATGACCAGATCGGGCTGGACCTCTTTCAGGATAGCCGCCGTGCGCGGGCCGGACAGGGCCAGGTGGTAGAGCGCTACCACGTTGCGGCCCACGTTCTTCAGGGTCGGCTTGCGCTGGAAACCGTTGATCTCAATATGGTGGAACGGGTACCCTGCCTTGGTTACAAGGCCGTACTCCATGCCCTCTTTCCGCCCGGCAAAGTGGATCTCGGCCGCGGGGTCCGCCGCCTTTAAGGCTCCGGCAATGGCAAGCGCCGGGTTGATATGGCCGGCTGTGCCGCCGGCAGCAATCAAAACACGCATAATGGTTCCTCTTTTCTCCGTAAAATCGAACGTTTATGTTATGGCAATACCGCATAATTCTAAGTGCCGATACGGCGAGCGAGGTGCGGCAGCTGCTAAGCCAAAAGCGCAGATAATACTTTGTGTATTATCGAGTATTTTGGCAACGCAGATGCCGTGCCGCAGCCGCCGGAGCGGTGCTTAAGCCGTAAGGCGGGAATTGTGCGGTATTGCCTTATATCTGAAACCAAAGGGAACAATACTTTCCGCAGGCATGCGGGAATTCTCAGTTGCTGTGCAGGGCTTTGTGGGTGCGGCGCTGCGGGTTCATCCGGCGGGCAAGTTCTTCATGCGAGCGCTTGCTGCGCGCAGCGTTTTGCGCGTTGCCCGCCCGCGATATGCTTAGTATAATGCCCATCTCACACAATAGAATCAGCAAGCTGGTACCACCGGAGGAAAAAAACGGCAGGCTGATGCCGGTATTTGGGGCCACATTGGTGACCACCGCAATGTGAATCATGGTCTGCCAGGCAATTTGCGACATAATGCCAATACCCAGCATCGTACCAAAATAATCCGGCGAGTTCAGGGCAATGATAACGCCCTGAATGATCAGTGCGGCAAAAAGGCCCATACAGATCACCGCGCCGATAAAGCCCAGCTCTTCGCACAGAACGGAAAAGATAAAGTCGTTGCTGGCTTCCGGCAGCCAGAGGTGCTTTTGGCGGCTGTTGCCAATGCCCAGGCCGGTCAGCCCGCCGGACGCAATGGAATACAGGCTCTGCTGGGTCTGGTACAAAATATCGCCCTCGTCACCGTTCCATGCGCCGAGGCGCTGCTGAACATAGTTATTCTGTCCGGTCAGCATTTTGTAAATCACAAACGCAGCCGCGCCTGCCGCCGGGATGCACCAGAACCGGCCCACACCGCCACACAAAATCATACTGCCCGCAATCAGCAGGATCAGCATGATAGCAGAGTTATGGGGTTCTTTGTACAGCAGAACCACCACCGGCAGCAGCGGCAGCACGGGCAGCACAATGCCGTAAAGCAGTGTTCCCCGTTTTTCATAATGCCGGTCCGCAAAGCAGGCAAGACCCAAAATAGCCGAAAACTTTGCCAGCTCCGAAGGCTGCAGGGTTGTGCCAAACATATACACCCAGCGGTAACAGCCGTTGTACGGCTCACTGAACAGGGCCCACACCAAAAGCAGCAGCGTTAAAATGTATAAGTACCAGTTCATGTGGCGCAGGCTGCGGTAGTTGATGTTGGAAATCAGATACATCAGCACCAGCCCCACCACCGCCAGAATTGCCTGCGGGCGGATAAAGTGGTAAATATCCCCCTTGAAGCGGTAATACCCGGTGGAATAACTGGCGGAGAACAGCATGATCAGCCCGTAAGTCAACACAAGGATCAGCGTGCCGACAAGGCCATAGGAAAGTTTGCCGCGTTCCTCTTTTTTGAACGCGATTTCCTTAAAAAACCTGCCAATGTTGCCAAAGGCCAAATCGAAAAGCTGGGCAAGCGTCATTTGCGGCACAGCCCCCTTTCTGATATTTTATGCCATGTAAACGTACATCAGGCCCAGCACCACGCCGATAATGGCGATCAGGCTGAAGAAAAAGTCGATCTTGACTTCTTTCCAGCCACGCATCTCGAATGCGTGGTGGATCGGTGTCATGCGGAAAATGCGCTTGCCGTGGGTCAGCTTGAAGTAAACGCGCTGGATCACAACAGTCATGGCGTCCCAGATATACACAATGCCAAAGAAGAACACCAGCTCCGGCCGGCCCATGATAAAGGCAAGGGCCGTTACCATACCGCCCAGGAACATGCTGCCGGTATCGCCCATGAACACTTTGGCCGGGTAGAAGTTCCACACCAGGAAGCCCGCTGCTGCAGCAGCCGTTGCCGCCGCCAGAACGGCCACATGATAAAAGCTGAGCATGCTGGCAGCCAGCAGGTAACCCAGCATGGAAACAAAGGTCACACAGGAGCACAGGCCGTCCAGACCATCCGTCAGGTTGACGGCATTGACCAAAAAGATGATGCCGAAGAACGCAATGGGGTAATACACCCAGCCCAGATCTACCGCACCAATAAAGGGCAGCATAATGATGGTGGTCAGCAGGCCCTGCATGTGCAGCCCCACCAGGAAGCCGCCGGTAACAATGAACTGCATGATAAGCTTTTGCCAGGCAAGCAGGCCCAGGTTGCGGTGCTTGACGACCTTGATATAGTCATCCAGAAAACCGATAAAGCCGGAACCAAACGCCAGGAACAGCGCCAGCAAGGCGGCGCGCACCTGCACAATGCCCAAAAGGTCCTGTGCATAGCGGTAGAACCCGGCATACACCAGGCCGCAGGCCACCAGAATGCCAAAGATGAAGCACAGGCCGCCCATGGTGGGTGTGCCCTGTTTTTTGTTATGCCAGGTCGGGCCGGATTCCCGGATGGTCTGGCCGAAGTGCAGCTTGTGCAGTGCCGGAATTACAAAACAGCCTGAAAGTGCCGTAACGGCAAACGCACCGATTGCCGCGGCAACCAGCATCCAAGAAACGATCATTCCCATGTGATATTCCCCCAAAATATGCAATTATGCGTTTGGCAGCGCCGCGTAAAGCTGCTTTAATACATCATCCAGCTTCATGGCGTGGCTGGCTTTTGCCAGCACAACATCGCCGGGGCGGACGTTCTGCCGTAGATATTCTACTACTTCCTCCGCCGCTTGGCAATGGATGGCTTGCAGCCCTTTCTGCCGGGCTGCTTCGGCCATGGCTGCGCTCAACGGGCCGTAAGCCACCAGCAGGTCAGCGGCATCGGCAGCCCATTTGCCGGTCTGGCGGTGGCCGGGTTCACTGGCAGCGCCAAGTTCCAGCATATCGCCCAGCACGGCAATGCGGCGACCGCCGGGGCCGGGCTGGCGGTCATGCAGAATCTGCAAGGCTGCTTTCATGCTGTCCGGGCTGGCGTTATAGCAATCCTCAATAAAGGTCACACCGCCGTGCTGCACAATGTTCTGGCGCATACCGGTGGTCTGATAGCTGGCCAGCGCACGGGCGGCGCGGGCACGCTCCAGCCCCAAGCGGGTGGCTGCAGTGTAAGCAGCAAGGGCATCATACACGGTATGAACGCCTGCCGTGGGGATGGTTACACTGAACTCATAGGTTTCACCGTCCACGTTATCCACCAGGGTAAAGCCGGTACCCTCCCCTACGGTATGAATATTGATGGCGCGCACATCGGCGGAGCTGGATCGGATGCCGAACCACACCGGGCGCAGGCGGCCGGGGATCTGCGCGGTGGGCAGCAGGTCATCGTCCGCATTCAGAACCAGCGGGGCGCCATCCGGCAGGCCCTGGCAGATTTCCATCTTTGCCTTCAATATATTCTCCCGCGTGCCCAGATTTTCCAGGTGGGAAACGCCGATCATCGTAATGATACCGGCAGACGGCCGCGCTGCGCGCACCATGCGGGCAATCTCGCCCAGGTGGCTCATGCCCATTTCCACCACAGCATACTGGGTGGTATCCTCCAGGCGGAACAGCGTGTTGGGCAGGCCAATCTCGTTGTTCTGGTTGCCTTCTGTTTTTAAGGTGTTGCCAAAGGCGGAAAGAACCGCATAGCAGAACTCTTTGGTGGTGGTTTTGCCCACGCTGCCGGTCACACCGATCATCAGCGGGCTGAACAGCGTGCGGTAGTTGGATGCCATACGGATCATGGCAAGGTAGCTGGATTCACAGATGACAAGGTGATCCTCCGGCACGCCCTCCACGGGATGGTTGGCGATCACATACTCGGCCCCGGCCTGGTACGCCTTGGCGGCATAGTCGTGGCCGTCCACACGCTCGCCGGGGAAGCAGACAAAAATGCAGCCCGGCTGCACCTTGCGGGAGTCCGTTACAACGGCGGTGATGGGCACCGGGCGGGCCAGTGCCAGCCCGGCCAGAAGTTCGTTCGCGTTCATGGGTTTCATGGGAACACGCTCCTTTTGGTTGGTTTAGTTGCGGCATGTTTCAGTTTGCTGTGGGTTCCCCTGCCGTGGCCGGGGTTATTGCTGCTCGGCATCGCTGCCGGTATCATCCTGGGTCGTGCTATCCTGATCGTTTTCACCGGCGGCGTCCTGGGGCGTATCGTCCTGGGCGGCATCGTCCTGCGGGGTATCTGCATCCTGCTGGGCATCGCTGCTGCCGTCGGGTTCCGTGGTCAGGGTAACGACTGTGCCGTAGGGCACCACACTCCCAACCTCAATATCCTGGCTGACAACACGGTCCGATGCACTGCCCGAAATTGCCACATTGACGCCGGAAGCCTTGAGCATCTGTGCGGCAAAGGTTCCGGTTTTGCCGGTGGCATCCGGCACGGTGGTGGTGGCGTCGGTGGTGGACTGAGTATATAGGTAAACCGTGGAGCCTGCGGGCACCACGGTGCCGCCTGCGGGGTACTGATACACAACATCGCCGTCCCTGGTATCCACAAACCGGTGGGAAAGCCCGGCGGCGTTCATCTTGACCTGGGCGGAAGTCCAGCGGGTGCCAATGGCATTTGGCACTTCCACACTGCCGTTGCTATCATAAGAAGCATCCCGTTCAATGCCAAGATACGGCGCGATCTGGCTGATGATGTTGCCGGTAACAGGGGCCACAATCTGGGAAGCGTAGTCAAAGATCCAGCGCGGGTCATCCATCATGACCAGCACCAGAATTTCCGGGTCGTCCGCCGGAAAGATGGCGGCAAAGCTGATGGCCTTACGATAGTCGCCGTCCGGGCGGTACTTGTAAGCGCCTTTCCAGTCCAGCTGTTCTCCCGTACCGGATTTGCCGCCGATGCGGTAGCCCGCCACATAAGCGCTGGCACAACCGTGATAGTCCAGGTCATTGCTGGTACCGGTGTGACCCACGTTGTTTTCCATCATGGCGCGGATCTGCTCACTGACTTCCTCGCTGACGACCTGGCGCTTAATATCGGTTTCAGCCTGCCATACCACGTTGCCGGTGTCGTCCGTCATATTATCCACCACATAGGGGGTCATCAGGTAGCCGCCGTTCACGGTGGAAGCCACGGCGGCTGCCATCTGGATCAGGGTCAGCTTTTGGGACTGGCCGAACGCGGTGGAGTACAGGTCCGTTTCCACCTGCTCCATCTCCTGCTGGGTTTTGGAGATGCCTTTTGCCTCATACGGCAGGTCAATGCCGGTGGTCTGGGTCAGGCCAAAGGCCTGGAAGTAGTTATAAAAGAACTCGGCGCTCATTTTTTCTGCCACCTGGATAAAGTACAGGTTGCAGCTGTGGTTCAGCGCCCCGGCCATATCCAGCCAGCCGTGGGTGTTGCCCTCGGCGCAGCGGTAGCTGTGTTCCCACTCGGTATTGGGGAATACTGTCAGGTTGCCGCCGCAGTAAAACTGCTGGTCCGCCCCCATCAGGCCGGAATCCAGCGCCGCAGCGGCCGTCATGAGCTTAAAGACTGAGCCGGGGTAATACAGTTCGGTCACGGCCTTGTTTTTCCACTCGGCTTCACGGATCATGCCCTGCAGCTGGCTCTTTTCGCTGGGAACGTCGATTGCGTTGCCTTCTTCGTCGGTGGTTTTTGTTCCTTCCGGGCTTACCACGCCGTCCGCGATGATATCGGCAACGGCGTCCTGCCCCAAACGGCTTTGCAGGACGGAAATATCGTCCGCCGTCAGCGCCGTTCCGGCATTATCCAGGATAGCCTGCAATTGGGGTTCGGTGATATTATACGGATCGTTAGGGTCAACCTGCGGCACCGTTGCCATGCCCAGCACCGCGCCGGTGTTCACATTCATCACAATGGCGCTGGCACGGTTCTGCACATCATAGTCATCAATCGCGTTGGAAAGCTCGGTTTCCAGCACGGTCTGGATGGTATCGTCAATGGTCAGGTTCAGGTTATAGCCGTTGATAGCCGCGTGGGTATCGCTTTCCTCGTTAGCCAGTTCATAGCCCCATGCGTTCTCGCTGCTGATGCTGCGCCCCGGTGTACCGACCAGTTTCTCATCATACGATTTTTCCAGGCCGTACATGCCGTTGCCGCTGTCATCACAAAAGCCCAAGACCGAGGAAAGGTACATTCCGTTAGGGTATTCCCGCGTGGAGGACGATTCCTTGTACATGGAAAGCACCGTTTCGTACTTGGCATCCGGGTCCCCCTCCGCCTTGCCGTTGGTAATGCGTTTGGTGTTGGCATAGTCAATAATGGATTGCGCCGTTACCATATCAATGCCCTTGGCAATCACGCGGTACTGGCTGTTCGTTTTGCTCAGCTGCTCCTGAATTTTTTCCGCGCTGACGCTCCCGTTCAGCAATTCGCTGATTTTCTGGCTGGCTTCCGCCACATAATCCTGGTTGCACTTGGACGGGTTGGCAATAATGTTCCACACCACACTGCTTTTGGCCAGCAGTTTGCCGTTAGCGGAATAAATAGAGCCGCGCGTGGCGGGGATCTGGGTATCGGAAAGCTGCTGTTCCGCCGCCTGAACACGGTACTGCTCAGCATCCCGGATCTGCAGGGTATACAGCTTATAAATCAGAACGCCGCACCCCGCAGCGATAAAGCCGATCACCAGCAGCAAAACCATGATGCGTCCGTTTAGCGTAAGCGCATGATTCTGCCCCGGCTCCGGGCTGCGGCGGTTGTGATGACGCGTGGATTGATTCTTGTTGTCGGGTTGCTTTGGCATAGGTTCATTCCTTTACAGAAAAGACTGTTTGCACGAATACGCGCCCGCCCATGATGGCAAAAAAAGCGTGCTCCTGTTGGGATGCACGCTTTGGCGCAATGTAAGGGCAGCACCGCATGATTCCCACCTGACGGCTTGGGCACCCAAAGTTATGCGGTATTGCCTTGACCGGATCGGTTACGGGTCAAAACTGCCAAGCAGACTGAGCGCTGCGGTTTTGATACCGGCAAAAAACTTGTCTGCTGTGCCGGCTGCGCGTTCGATCACGCTTTCATCCTCCAGCCGGACATACGTCACCTGGCTGGGGTCCATTTTAACCAGCCCCAGCCGATCCTCCGCTTCCTGCTGGACGCTGGTGCTGTTGGTGATCTGATCCATGGTGGTGGACAGATAGTCGTTATAGCTCTGGGCATTGGTCAGTTCCGACTTGGCGTCATCAATTTCGCCGGAAAGCTGTGTGATGCGTGCCTGGCTGGCGACAATGCTGGCAAACAAACCAAAAAAGATGGCAATGACCAGCACCGTGCCCGCCGTGCGGGCAAACTGGCGTGCCTTGCTCAGGCCGTAGCGTCCGCCCTTGACAACGCGCACCCGCGGTGTGCGGGAGGAACCGGAATGATTGTTGGTTGAAATTTCTGCTGCTGTGGAAGCCATGGGCGCCGCCCCCTTTCTCGTATCGTAAAATTTCGGCTTTCCTTAAGCTGTGCGGCATGGTCACAAGCGCCATGCCGCGCTGCCAATGTTCCCTCCTGGCACGCTTATAATTTTTCCAGTACGCGCAGCTTGGCGGAACGGCTGCGGCGGTTTTCTTCCAACTCACCAGCGTCCGCTTCAATCGGCTTGCGGGTAATCAGTTTAGCTTTGGGCATCCCGCCGCAGGTGCAAATAGGCTGCTCCGGCGGGCAGGTGCAGCGCTGAGCCCAGCGGCGGAACTTCTGTTTTACCAGCCGGTCCTCCAGGCTGTGGAACGTGATGATGCAGAACCGCCCGCCGGGGGCCAGGCGGCTGAAAATCGCCTCCATCCCCTCGTTCAGGGCATCCAGTTCCCCATTGACGGCAATCCGCACTGCCTGGAAGCTGCGGCGGGCGGGGTTCTTGTTCTTACGGCGCTCGGCAGGCGGCATAGCGGATGCAATCAGGTCCGCAAACTGCAGGGTCGTCAAAATCGGGGCTTCCTCCCGTGCTTTCACGATTTTACCCGCAATCTGCCAGGCATACGGTTCCTCACCATAATCGCGCAGGATGCGGGTCAGTTCCTCACGGTCCAGGGTATTCACCAAGTCTGCCGCGGTGGGCCCCTGCTGGCTCATGCGCATATCCAGCGGGGCATCCGCGTGATAGGAGAAGCCACGCTCGGCATCGTCCAGCTGATGGCTGGAAACGCCAAGGTCCAGCAGCGCGCCGTTGATGAAGGGGATCTCCAGTTCATCCAGCACGCGGGCGGTTTCGCGGAAGTTGGCCTGAACCACCTGGGCGGGTAAGCCCTTTAGCCTTGCGGCAGCGGTTGCCACCGCATCCGGGTCCTGATCCAGCGAGATCAGCCGCCCGGTGGTCAGGCGTTTTGCTATTTCCTTTGAGTGGCCTGCCCCGCCGGCCGTTCCGTCCAGATAAATCCCGGCAGGGTCAATGGCCAACCCATCAAGGCATTGGCTGAGCAAAACGGGGATATGACTAAATTCCACGGTGTTCTCCTCTTTCCCCGTTTCACACGGTTTAACATGCAGGGGTACACCCCCGCTCAAAGTG
>UMKG01070717.1_pt1 | contig 11733 bp, 13 predicted proteins | sample 1966261 | NCBI WGS metagenome assembly UMKG01 (sample SAMEA4836169, study PRJEB28245) | human gut metagenome | biome: gut microbiome; material: fecal sample | place: Denmark | collected 2008 | reverse complement strand
AAGAAAGGAACACTTAGCAAGGTGTGAGTGGTGAATGGTGATGAAGAAGACAATTAATATAGTATTAAATAAAAATGAATATGATGAATATGTTGAAATGCTAAATAAAAAAGATTTTAAGCAGATTGGCACGAGATTATTTGAAGATTTTCAAAGTTATGTAAAAATTAAAATTAATCTTCCGAGTGTTACTATAGAGAGGAGGTGAAAAGAATGAAATATCCAGTAGGCGTAATGACAAATGTTAAAAAGGAAACAGTATACTATGTCGGTAAAGGCGTTGACATAGAAAAACTATTCCGTAGCGCAACACTTGAAAACCCTAAATTTCAATATTATAAGTTTCCATATTCAGATGACGAAGATGTAATGCTTATAAAAAAGAAAAACAGAAAGAGTTGGTGGGATGATGTAGAATTGACGGATGACGTTCAAAAAATGTTAGATATTGCATGGGATTGTGGAAGGGATTCCGTTGATTAACAAAACCGCTCCACTTTATTAGGTGGGGCGGTTTAATATTACAATTAAACGATTAAGAACAATGAGATTGAAAATGTCGCGCTTGATATAGATTCAATGTTAGTAAGTGAACACACTATAGACACGTTTTGCGTTGTGTCGTCAAACCGTAAGACTGTTTGTAAACTGTAAAGACTACCGCTATGGGTTTGTGCGTCTACAAAATCAAAATCATCTGTATTTTCTGTTCCTTGATTTCTTGAAAAAACTGGAGAACAATTACCAATTACAGTATTCGTGTTGTCACGTACAGTAATATTAGCACAAACTTGGGCGTTCTGCCATTTACTCAATTCAAGTTCTGCTTGTTCCCTGTTTGTTTGTAAATTTGCTTGTAGGGTGCTTCCGACATTTGTTGCGTCAATATTTTTGAAATTAACCAATACATTTGTTCCACGCTTTAGGGTTTCAATGCTTTCGGTATTTTTTTCTATGTTAGTCGTATTCTGTTTAATCTCACTTGTAAACTCTGCATTTTTCAACTCCTGTTTTTTAGCATTGTTATCAATACGAATTGACAATCCGCTTAACGAATCCTCATAGGAATTGTTTTTCTGTTCCTGTTCAGTCTCGAAATTCTCAAAAGATGTTTCCAGTGCTGAAACCCTAGCAAACAAATTTTTAATTGACGCCCCCTGTTCGACTAACTGCGTTTGTAACGTAGAAATATCTTCCGCATTTTCCGAAACTTTTCCGTTCGTTGTTGCAAGTTCCGTTTTAAGGGTGTTTATCGTATTCTCTGCCGTGTCAAGTCTGCCCTTGATAGCTGAAATTTCAGCAGTAAATTGACGGTCATTTACTTCTCCGCTTGCCACTTTTAACGCTAAGGCGTGTAATGATGTGTCAATCAATTCCATTGTATCATTGTATGTAGTAAGGTATGACACTGGGTCATTGCCCTCATAAAGAGGGATTCTATAATTTGTTGTGTAAGTCATGGTTTAATCTCCTTTCTTAATTGGTGTAAATAGTGACATTTGCATAAAGTACGCCAGCAGCTTCTTGTTTTTGTCCCGTAATACGAATTTTAATAATTCCAGTAGACGCTGCAAAGTTTACACGAACATTATAGCGGATTGTATCTGCAGTAAAATTAAATGTTTTTTCTGTGGTTGAAAAACCACAATTCAAAATGGCACTTGCTTTCTTTTGGTCTGACATTGTCTGCATAAATTCAATCATGACACTGCTTTTTGTAAAATCATTGTTATTTGCTAACCCTGTATCAATTTCAAATTCCGTTGTATACTGTCCCTTGCCAGTATCCGATGGCACGTTATAACTGTGTGCCTTAAAATACCGATTTCCAACCTTTGCCGAAATTTCGTTATTAAAACTTTCCTGTGTTGTCTTAAATGTTGAAAACTGTGTAGACAACTCCGCTAATGAATTTGACAAAGACTTGACGGCGGTATTTTGTGCAAGCAAATCTTCCGTTACTTTTGCAAGTTCGTCCGTGTGACCACTCACGGTTGTCGAAAGTGTGGAAAGATTTTCGATTGTACTTGATAAAGATGTTTCAAGTGCTGCCACCCTTGAAGTCAGGCTTTCAATTTCCTTGTCTAATTCTTCGCTGTGCAATTCTCCGCTTTCGGCTTTTGCCATTGCCTCATGGATGGCAGTGTCTAAAGCCATGATTGTAGTGTTGTACGTGTCTAAATAGTTAGCAATGTCGTTAGCCTCATAATAAGGCAAGTTATAATATGGTGTGTATTGCATAATATCAAATCTCCTTTCCAATTTCCGTTATAATGTTGTAACTTTTCACACCATACAATTTTTTGATGAGTAAAAAGTTCGGGGCAAATGATGTTTCTTTTGTATCGGCATTAAATACCTCACAATTTTCTGTTATAATCTGATAGCCTGTTTCCGTTTTCGTGATAGAAAAATTTCTTGATACTTGTTTCAAGGTGTTGTTGTCCGTGTCAGTAAATGATAACTTTCCTGCAGTAACATCACACAACAAATAGCATAAATTTGCATTCTTATCACTATAAGCAAGTAAAAATTTTTCAAAACCCTTATCGGTTGTAATATCAACTGTGCTGCCTGTGTCGGTCACAATATCCGCATTATAAATCAATTCGGACGTGTGCAAGAATTTATCCAACATATCTATCGGGATAACATCAATCGGTAATATTCTTTTTGTCCAATCAAAATCATAAGCCGTTGTTTTACCACCATCATAGTCACTAGCAGTAATTCCTCTGCCATCAAATTCTTTTGCGGTTTTGTGATTCATGTTAATTTTTTGTGCAATTTCATAACATAATTCTTTGAGTGTTATCTTTTTACCTGTCCAAGGACTAAACGCCGTTTCTTTTTCCCATACTTCAAAAATTTCAGAACCGTGAATATCAAAATTTCGCACTAAAATTTTCATAGCGTCAAATTCCATAACGGTAATTTGCAACGAATCAAATACAATACACGTAATGCCGTGAACCCTTAAATACAGATACAAGTCGTTGATTGCACGTTGGACGTCTGTCTGTTTTCCCTGTGTTGGGTTATAAACTGGTGGAAACTCTTTGACAATATTGTCAACTCTTTCGGATAATTTTCCGATTTTTTCCAGTAGTTCAAGTCGTGCTTTTTCTGTGTAAACCCTTGCAAAATCTTTGACGGTGTTGTCACCGTCCACAATTTCAAGGTGTAAACGGTTTTCAACTTGCGACAATAATGTCCTAACTTCAAGGATTTCAGAATCCACATATTTTTTCAGATTCGTCAATTTTTCATCCGTGTAAAGTTTCAAATTGTCAACTTTGTCAGAAATCTTTTTGTTTTCGGTGTCAACATAACTTTTTAATTCTGCAATTTCGCCGTTTACATAGTCCGTCAAATTGCTGATTCTCTGCGTTAGCAAATCAAACAATTTTTTGATTTGCTCATCCGTGTAATCGTTAATGTCTTTTTTCAGATTGTCAACATCTGTTTGTAATGTCTGCAGCTGATTTAGTACCCATTGTAACTGTTCTTCGTAGGATTCACACTCACTATAATAGGATGGCAAGTTATATAATGGCGGACTTGGTCTAAACAATCTCATTTTTTTTCACTCCTTTCTAATGTTTCACGTGAAACATTTTAGAAAATACTGATAAACAATTCCTCTAATTCGGATATCACCAACATATCAATATTTAGAAATGTTTCACGATATTTCTGTAGCAATTCACTGGGTGAAATGCCTTGATAACCTTTTTTGTTTGTCGTCAACTGGTTGTCGTAGTTCTGCTTTGCATTACTTCCATATGTGATACTGCTATCCGTATTAAATCCGTTCTTGCTTGTAAGGTCGTTTGTCAATTTTCCTTGCGTGTCGTGTGTTGTTACAATGTCACCACTTTGTACGGATTCGTCTGTGCCTGTTTTTCCTTTTGTTCCATTTACTGTTCCACTGGTGGAATCCGTTCCACCTTGTGTTACTGTACTAGCGCTTGTATTTTTTGAGACATCAGCGTCGCTTGCGTAATTTGCTGATTCGGGGAAGTTAGCGGATAACATTCCTTGAGGCGTATCACTGTGTACACGTTTGCTTGTGTCTGTTCCATCTGTTGTCGTGGTCTGTCCGTGCTTTACATCGCTTGTAGTTGTCGTGTTTTCATTTTCGCTGCTTCCGTATGTTGTCTTGTTTTTTACGTCCTCAAATGTCTGCTTGTCTGCTCCTGTCTGTTCGTTTGTCTGCGTTCCTGTGTCTGTGCGTGTGCTATCTCCTGTCTGCTTGTTCGTGTCTGTGCCTGTCTTTTCTAACAAGTCATTTCCTGTCTTTTTGCTGATTTCGTCATAACTATAGTTAGTCAATGCCGATATTTCCAGTTCTTCCGATTCGTATAATTGATTGTAAAACGGCATGATTTCAAACATTTTCCGATTCAGTGCAAAGATAAATTGTGTAACGGTTTCGTAACCGATTTCACGATAACGAAAATGATTGACAATTTTTTCATTTAATTCTTGGCGGTGCGATTCTGAAAAAATCGGGTAATTCTTTAGTCCTAAATCATAACCCATATCCAATACACGCCGTAGCTGCGGAGTTACAAAAGCCATAAATATCACTCTCCAATTTCTGCAAGAAATTCTTTTCCCAGGCGTTTACCGCCCCAAGGTGGACAATTCTTTCCGTTTACGTCAAAATGATAGCAAACGATTTTTGCATTTCTGCAGTATCTGCGGATATATTTTATTGTTTTCCGAACGGCTCGTACCTGTGCGTCCGTATATCCGTTTACTGCGTCGCATAACTCAATACTAACTGTATTTGCGTTTGTCAGTTTTTTGTAATACTTTCCACCCTTTTCACTCTGCCTAGCACCACCCACCGAGTAGGCAATCTGATTCAAAGGGATAGATTTAATTGTTTCTCCATTTGATGATATAAAAAAGTGTGCGCCTGTACTACTATTTTTTGTCAAGGATGGAGGGTTTCGGAAATAATCGCAATTATTTTTTGCACTGTCTCCCTTGTTTCCTGTGTAATGAATAATAATTGCCTTAACTATTTTTCTGTTCCTTTTTCCGTGCCACCTCTTTTTATTTGCGAGCATTTTTTTCATCTTCTTCCACTCCTTTCCGTAATTGATATAAACAGTTTTTTAATTTTTTAGGTATTGGAATGATTTTTCCACATATTTCCAAAATGGAAATACTTTCGTTTATTGAAAAGAAAATAATCGTAAATGCACGAAAACTTTCCTGTCCAGTCATTCGGTCAATTTGGTAGGACAATCCAACCAACATAATGGACACGCATTTTTTTATGAGTCCTTTCCAACAAATATTGGAAGAAAGTTTTTTGAAATAAATTCCCTCAACCAAAATCCCGCATATCATGTCCATTGACATAAGTATCAAAAGGATGATAAGTGAATTGTCCACCTTTCCAAAAATTCGATTGACTAAAATCCCTAAAAAACCGCCGACTACTGATAATGGGTTACACACCTTGTGAATCCAATCCGAAATTTGTTCCATCTGTCACTTCCTCACTTTCTGCGATATGTAGAATCTCGCTATAATCTCTAACTTTCACAGTTACTTCTTCTGTTAAATATGCGCTAAATTTTTCGTTTATCTTTCTAGCAAATTCTTGTCTTTGCCACAAAAAACTTGCTCCGCTGATTCCAACCTTGGAATTGTTCGCTATAATTTCTCCACTCAAAAGTCTTTCTTTCTTTTCTTTCGGCGTTGTCACGCCTAAAAATTCAAGAAATTCATTCAGCGTTTTCTGTTTTAATTCATACAATTTATCAAAAATTTGGGGTACTTTCATATCAAAACATTTTACTTGGTTCAAGTCCTCAAAATTTCGATAGGTATACAGAAAAGGTAAACCACCCTCAAACTGTTCCATCAAATTCTTGACCGATAACTTTTGACTTTCGGGTGCTGATACCATGATTGGAAATTTTTGCAAATCGACATTCGACCATATGCCCATTTCCAATTTTTGCAGACGTGTTGCAAACATGTCGCACACGTCAAAAGTAGGCATTGTAACAGGGTTGTTTAGTCCATACACACAGTCATCAGCGCCCACATAGTCAGAAAAAACTACGTTATAACCTGTGTATCCCGTAAAATAATTATACATATCCATGTTGTTGGATGGATTCGCACGGGTGTTGATAAGAGCGCCGTCTTTTACATATGCCAAAGCACGTCCATCTTCAAAAAATGATAATTCCAAAAAACGGTCATTCATGCTATTGGGTAATTGCCACTCAAAGATTGACATTGCTATATTTTTAAGCCATGCAAAATAAAACGAATAAATCACTTGCCAGTGCTGCGCTTGCTCTTTGTTCTTGTCTTTCTTTCTGTTCAAATTATTTCACCTCGTTTCCCTGTGAATAGTCGTAAATTGTACTAGGGTTGTGCCAAAAGGTTATCCCGTTTACAAGGTCACGCTTAATTTTTGATAAATCTTCCTGTGGAATATCTGCGTAGACATTCGCTTGTGAACAACGTACATAATTCCAATTTGGACGACCTGTTATGTTTGGCTTTTTCAGTTGATTTACTTGGTATCCGAAAGCGCTGAAAAATTGGTCAATCGCTTTTATTTGGTCTTTCTTTGCGTTTTTAATATAAAATCTGGGGGCGATATTTCCATTGACTACGGATATATCGCTCGCCCCACCGATACCACTAACATTCGGGGCGGTCATTTGGTGCATTTTTTCAAGGTTTTTTTCTGCCATTTCTGCACTTTTGACGTTTGTATATAGCGAATCAATACCGCTAACCTGGGATGTTCCATAACTCACAATGTCCGAACCTGTTCCCTCGCCTTGCATTGACATTCCCAATAATGACGCCCCACCAGTTGTGATATTTCCGATAACTCCACGAGTTTGTGACATGATTCTGTTCATGTTTTGGTTGCGCAAATTCATTTCCTGTTGACGGTAGTAGGCGTTTTGATTCGTTGTGTACGGCATTTCAGGGTATGTTTGGGAGTTAAAACCAAAATCGGGATTGTCGCCAGTACTTGTTCCAACTTCATAATTGACGGGAACAAACTGTATACAGTTGTTTTCTGTGATGTGTGCGTAGGCGGTAAACGTAATATCTGAAATGTTTTTGAAATTTTCAAAACATAATTCCGAACCGCCGTTTGCAGAGTTGCTACATACAAGATAATGGTAAGGATATGTAAAGCACTTATTATTTTTCGGCACATAACCGCTCACATTCGTATGTTCCACTGGTACGCTTATGTTATCAAAGGTACTGTATGCCGTTGTTGTCACTCGGCTATTGGTTGTCGTTATTTTGTCACTAGCCAATTTTGGAATACAAGACACAAAAACAATTCCACCACTTAACTCGTCGTTAATAACCTCAAGTCTTGCTTGTAACTGCGTTATGCCTGCGTCTGTGTTTGGAAAAAATAGCACGTCACACGGAAAATATACACCGTTGGCTTTTCGTCCACCTACCTTTTGTGGTTTTCCGACGGTAGAATCAATATCATACAACGTGCCGACGACATAACCCCCAATTTGGTAAGGACTTTCGTCAATCCCAATTTTTTGCAGATTCCACTCGCTAGGACTAACACTTTCGGGAATTGTATGCTCACCTATTTTGTCACTGTTCACGTGTTCACGCTCAACAAAACACTGTCCGTATGTAATATCGAAAAGCCATGTCTGCCAAACGTCCGTTTGCAAATACAATTTTGTACAGTTTGGCGCAACATATTCGACACGGTTGATGAAAGCATAAAACCATTTATCACCAAAGTTTGTATTCTTGTACATACAATAATTTACATTAAATAACTTTTCTGCGTTCCACGGCACTCGCATTGTGTGGTCTTTTCGCTGATAGGTAAAATCGCCTTTTGAAAAACTTCCAACAACTTTTGACGAAAAATAGGCAGACTGTGCCGATTTACTTGAAAAGGTCAAGGTACTTTCTCCATCGTTCGCAAGCGGAACGGCTAGGAGTTTTATGTCTGTTGTCGGTTCAAAGTCTGCCATATTTTTTTCTCCTTTCGATGTTTCGCGTGAAACTTTATTCAGTAATTGTCATTTTAATGGTTGCGTCGGCATTTCCCATAGTAAAGGAATACAATCCACCATTTACTACTTTTGTAGGAGGCGTATCAGAAATTCCTGTGTAACTGATAGTCACCTTTGTGGGGTCAACTGCCGTCACTTTATATGTAACAGTTTCGCCATTGTAACCGCTGCGCTGCACTTCCAAACCGTAGCCCTCTGTTACTGGTTCTACCGTTGCCGTGATGGTATGTTTTACATAGGATTCATCCAAAAAGACAACGGCATTTGATAAAATAGATAATGAAAGCGTTTCAAAATGTGTCAAGAAGTAAGTAAAGAAAAGCCCCTGTGCGTTCTGCTGTTCTGACACCTCAAACAAATTATCATAAATCTGTAAAAGAGATTCGTCACATACAACCGCAAGAATAGCGGGGTTGTCAAACTCGTCAATTTCAACAACAGAGTTGCGGAAATCTGCCTGTGACATGTTAAACGCCTGTGCTAAAACAGTAACATTGATTGACTGCAGCACATCTGCCCGCATGATGATAACCTGTCTGTCTTTGTCGCTCCATGTCTTGTATGCTTTTCCCTCTGCACCCTCTTGTTCAATATAGCGGTTATATTTAGTTGACGGATAGCACATTTTTGCCGATGTGGTATTGACTGCAATTACAAATTTCTCGGCGTTATCCTTTGACGCTGTCGGATTTGCGATTGTCTGCGTGACAAGCATGTCTTTTGTAACACCTGCGTCAATCAAATTTTTTGTATAGATAAATTCGTCAATTGTATCTCCACTGTACATTGCTGACATAACGGAGGAAATAAAATCATCCAATTTTTCCCACGTTACAAAAGCGGTCTGTAACTGCTGACGGCTGATAGAAATTGGGTACTGGTCCTCACGGTTAATACTATGGTATAAGACTTTCGTGTCGGGTGTTCTCCGATTCAATGGTGTTAAAACTTGTCCGTCTGGTGTGCGGATATAGCCGTCTGAACTAAATCCCTGTGATTCAACTGGATTCGTTCCGATTTCTTCCACGATTCCACCGAGCGGCGTACTCCCTTTCTTAAATCTTGCAAGGGGATTGTTGTATCTCTTGTTGTGGATAAACTCAAACCCAATTCTCTGAACAAGCGTGTTTACGAACATATTCCGCAATGAGGATATTTCCAAAATTGGGGTTGCATAACTGGAGATGTTTGAGCGTGTCGCAACTGGCACGGCATTTGCAAATTCATTACCCGCAAGGGTTCTAACCGTGTTCGCCATATTCACGGCTCTTTCTGTTTTTGTTTTGGTTGTTGGCATTTTTTTTCTTTCTCCTTTCTTTTTTAGATATAATCCGCAACGGATTTTTCAAGAATTTCCTCGTCAGATTCTTCCTTTTCGTCATCCGTCATAAATTCGCTTTTTCTTTCTTCTTTTTCTTCCACCTTTGCGCCCTGTTTACGTAAAAGTGACATGTTTGCATTTCGTAAACTTTCAATGTCCTCTTTCAAGTCTTTGATTTCATCGTCACGGTCAACTATTTTCCCACTCAATTCGTGGATTTTATCCGTGATTTCTGAAACGACTTCCGTTAAGAATCCCTCGTCATCTTTTTTCGTGAGAATCTCTCCGACTTTTTTCAAAAGTTCATCTTCTGCATAGGCTTTTTCTGTTTTGTTTTCGTCTGGCATTTTTTATATCTCCTTTCATATTTTTTATATTTTGAAATCTGCTAGGTTATAACAGATGTTCAATTCTTTCAAATAGGTTTTTGGCTTTCGGCGAATCGAAAAATAATTGATTATAACTAAACGCTTTCTTTAATTCTGCCAAGTGATAACATTTTCCACCTCTAACAAGAATGTTGTTTGGGGTGTGGTCGGCTTTCATTACTGTATATGTTATCATGTTTTTATTGCCATTGCAAGAGAAAAATACTTCTCCTTTGCAATAGTCAAAATATACACCGCAAATATTTTTTCCAATTTGTAAATTAAACGTACACTTTGCCGTTGACGGTTTCTTTTTCAAAAAATCATCTGTGATGTGTAAATTTTCATTTTCAACCGCATATTTTCCATAGCGTGTTCCCTTTATAATTTTTCCAAAGCGTGTATCATATTTTGTATCTATGTATTCTGCACTGGTTTTGATTTCTTGATAAAGCAAGTCTCCTTGTACCCATATGCCGTTTTTCTTTACAGGTTTTTTCAACTTAAAATAATCAAAATATGGACTGTAACCGTCTGTGTTGTTGCTCGTAAAATAAACATGTACGTCACGCATACGAGCAATACTTTCATAAAACTCCAAAAACTGTGTAACCTCATCCCTCAAATATCCATGATATTGGTCACTTTTGTCGATTAGGTATTCATCATAATTGATATACTTTACTTTTGGAAGTTCTACGCCTTTGCCCTTTGTAAGTGCGCCGTAATATCCAATCGGTTCTTTATTTGCGTAAAAAGTGCCGCCATTTTTACCCCCATCTTTTGTAAAAACGATATCTTCAAAAAGTCCCTGTTCCTGTAGCGAATCAAAAAACCCTTTGCTGCTTTTTGTTAAGTCCTCACGGTATCGCCGCAAATAATAAAATTGCGAACCATCTTCAAAAAAACTTTCTACAAACAGTTTTTTGAGCGAAAAACTTTTCCCGATTCCACGTGCGCCGTGTAGGAAATTGAACAAGCAATTGTATTGATTTACGGTTTTAACATCATAAAACATGGACTCACTCAAAATTTTTCGCTCCTTTCTTTTTTATTTCGGGTAGGCTCGCCACGTGTCACCGTGCGACAACGCCAACGGCTCGCCACCGTGACAATTTGGCGCTGTCCGTGAGCCTTTTAACCCTTGCTTATACAATATCATATAAATATGTATAAACTATGAACATAATTGTAAACAATCTATGAACACTATAACTTTATGGTAAATGGCGTATCTACCAAAACAATTCCACCCTCAACCCTTTTCATTCGCAATTTTCCGCTAAATTCCGAGCCTAAACAAAAGTTTTCAAAATTGACATTCTCGTAGCAAGAATCGGGCATGCCTGCAACGGTTGGACACAGTTTTCCATCAATCTGTTCAAGGTAACATTTTGAACGTAAAAATTTTGCTTTTTCAAAATGGCTTTCGTGCGCCCATGCTCCGAGTTTAGTATCGTGAATTTCCAAACTTGACACGTCAGCACCTTCTTTGCAGTGAATACTATCAGTATCGCAATATAACAGATGGTCAAGTCCGACTTTCTGCGCAGAACGAATAGTATAAGCACGAGCGTAAGCGGTCACAAATGTCGCTACGGGTGTATACACTGGGTCACGATAGGTTATATCGGACAAAATAAAGCCAACTTTTCCACCCAAGTATACTGGTATTTTGCTTTGCAATTTTGGATTTGTACCGAACTTGCCATATAAAGAATTGAGTAACATTTTAGCGATGGAACGCAAACTCTTGTTCCCTGTGCGTGTTGCCTCTTCTTTCATTTTCATCCAGTGATTTATATAGTTATCAAACATTCCCATATCAGATTTGAACATATAACCATCAACATATTCAATATAAGTCACATTGTATTGCTCAAAAATCAATTCAAGGTCAACTTGGGTTAAAACCAGCTCCACATCTTCGCCATTACTGCTTGTCAAATATTCCGTAGGCGAAAAAAGAAAATTCTTT
>UMKG01008808.1_pt1 | contig 11903 bp, 9 predicted proteins | sample 1966261 | NCBI WGS metagenome assembly UMKG01 (sample SAMEA4836169, study PRJEB28245) | human gut metagenome | biome: gut microbiome; material: fecal sample | place: Denmark | collected 2008 | reverse complement strand
ATCACCGGAATGGGTGCTGTGACGCCGATTGGAATTGGCGTAGAGAATTATTGGAAAAATCTTGTGGCCGGAAAATGCGGTGTGGAAGCAATTACCCGCTTTGACACCGAGGAGCTGCCGGTAAAAATTGCGGCTGAAGTCAAAGATTTTAATGCGGAAGATTTTATGCCAAAGAAACTGACGCGTGAAATGGACGTGTTTATGCAGTATGGTTACGCAGCAGCGATGGAAGCAATCGCGGATGCCGGAGAGGAAATTACTGTACCGGAGCGCATGGGTATCGTCGTTGGTACGGCACTTGGCGGTATTTCACCGATTGCAGAAGTGCAGGATGGATTAAGCAAGGGAGAGCATAAAAAAGTCAGCCCGCGCTTTGTGCCGAAAATTATCGGCAATGAGGCAGCAGCCCAAGTGGCAATTGCAAAAGGCTATCGCGGTCCAAGTTTGACGGTGAGCACAGCATGTTCTTCCGGCGGTGACGCAATCAGTACCGCCTGCATGTTAATCATGTCCGGACAGGCAGACGCCGTTCTTGCGATGGGAACGGAATCCGCATTATCTCCATTGTTTATTCAAGGATTGGCTTCGGCACATGCGTTGTCCACCAATAACGAGAATCCGCAGCAGGCGAGCCGCCCGTTTGATAAAGACCGTGATGGTTTTGTCATTGGTGAAGGCGGTGGCGCACTGATTATTGAAACGGAAGAAAATGCGAAAAAACGCGGTGCTAAAATTTATGCGGAACTCGCAGGATTTTCCAACTGCACCGACGGCTACCACGTAACAAGCCCACATCCGGAAGGAATTGGTGCGGTATTCTGCATGGAAAAAGCAATTGAGCATGCAGGTATCACGAAAGAATCTGTAGATTATATTAATACACATGGAACTTCTACCGGTATGGGTGATCCGATTGAAACGAATGCGATTGCAGAACTTTTTTCAGAGCATGCCGGCGAAATGGCTGTGACTTCGACAAAGGGCGCAACCGGACATATGATGGGTGCCGGCGGTATTACCGAGGCAATTACATGTATCCAGTGTATTCGCACCGGCGTCGTTCCACCAACATTAAATTTGGATGAATTGGATGAAAAATGTGCATCCTTGAATTATGTTCCACATAAGGCAATTGAAAAAGAGGTTCGTGTGGCAATGAGTAATTCGTTTGGATTTGGCGGGCAGAATTCAAGTGTGATTTTTTGCCGCTACGAGTGATAAATAATTATGATGTAATAGTTAATAAAAAGAGATGGTTAATTTCCCATTCGGAATCGCTTCCGCTGAGAGAACACACGCAGCGGTGCGCGAGGGCAGACTACGCCCTCTGCGCACCGGCGGTGTTCAACATTCCTCATGGTGAAATTAACCGTCTCTTTTTTCTCATTACATCATAATTAGTTTTGACAAAAGAGGAATTCCTTATGCGGGCAAGCGAGTCAATGCCCCTGCTGTTACGCAGCTCAATGAGCGAAAACGCCCATGATGCGCAAAAGATTCCGCTTGATTATTGCAATTAAAAAACATTGTAACAGATAAAAAAACAACTGAAATTTTTGCATATTTTTCAAAAAATCGGAAATCCTATAAGAAAGTCACAAGTGGATGACTTTGGAAAGGATGATTTTATTTGGGCAAGAAGAAATTTTTTGCAGCGGCTTTTGCAGCGTTTGTTTTGTGGGCTATTGTGATTTTGCAGACTGTTTTAACCAGATGGTATGTTTCACAGACTGCGTTTGAACAGGCATTTGCAAAAAGTGATATTATGAAAGCATCAACTCAGGAGGCGGCTGCTGATACAAGAAATATAAATAGTGACAATCGTGTGATGGAAGGTGTGGTAAATGGCAGGCTGAATGCATCGGAGCAGCAAACAATGGCGGACAAACTTTTTCGTCAGTTTGGTGGAGGAGAAGTAATGAACAGCAATTCCGATAGCAGTTCGGACTACTATGTCGCATACGGCTATACAAGCGGATTTGAAAGTTCCAAAAAGGTAAATGGCAGACGCATAAATATGATGGCTGCATTTTCGTATGATGAAAAAAAGGACGTCACAAAAGTTGTGTTTGGAACACCACTCATTAACAGCGATTTTTGATTTTGTCGGAATGTTTATCTTCCTGCCGCATACAATAAAAGAAAAAGGCGTGTGCGTATGCTCAATAAACTTTGGGGATTTATGATTCTCATTGGGATTTTGTTTGCGGCGGCAACCGGCAAAATCGGAGAAATCGGAACAGCAGCACTGGATTCGTCAAAAGAAGCAGTGACTTTATGTATTACGATGCTTGGCATCATGTCCATGTGGACAGGACTTATGAATATTGCAAAAAAGGCAGGAATTATCGATGCGCTTACAAAAGCACTTCGACCGGTTCTTGCCTTTTTATTTCCGGGCGTGCCAAAAGAGCATAAGGCAAATGAATATATGGCTGCCAATATGATTAGTAATGTGCTTGGACTTGGATGGGCGGCTACGCCGGTTGGTTTAAAGGCAATGGAGGAACTGAAAAAATTAAATCATGGAAGCCACATTGCCAGTGCGGATATGTGTACTTTTTTGATTATCAATATTTCTTCTCTGCAATTGATTCCGGTTAATATTATAGCGTATCGAAGTCAGTATGGTTCTGCTTCGCCTGCTTCAATTCTTGGCATGGGGCTAGTGGCTACAATTGTGTCGACGGCAGCCGGTGTTATTTTTTCTGTAATTGCAAGAAAAGTATCAAAGAAAAAGGGGGAGCGGTAAATGGAAATCCTTTATTATATTTCAGACTGCATGATACCATTCGTGATTCTCTATCTTGTCGGCTATGGCATGTGCAAAAAAGTGGATATTTTTGATTCGTTTATTGAGGGAGCCAAAGATGGATTTTTGACGGTCTATAAAATTCTGCCGACATTAATTGGTTTGATGATTGGTGTAGGAATTTTGCGGCAGTCCGGTTTTATGGAGTGGCTCGCCGGTATATTTGCGCCGGTTGTAAATATCCTTCATTTCCCGGGCGAACTGCTTCCGCTTTTTATCGTGAAAATGTTCTCTTCCTCGGCGGCAACCGGTCTTTTGCTTGATGTATACAAAACATATGGGACCGATTCTTACCTTGGCACATTAGCGTCAGTTCTTATGAGCTGTTCGGAAACCATTTTCTATACAATGAGCGTTTATTTTATGACGGCGCGCGTGACAAAAACGCGTTATACACTTACCGGAGCACTGGTGGCAACATTTGCCGGGGCGATGGTGGCAGTTTTGCTGGTGGGGATGTCGTAAAAAAATTTCTTACTTTTGCAACATTTTCCAGTTATTATTCGTTATATAAGTACAAGGTACATGATTGACGGACGTGTAAATGTAAGTAAGGAGTGTGATTTTATGAAAGTGAAAACGATTTTGGTACCGATTTTTTTGCTGTTTTTGGTGCTGTGTCTAAAGTCGAATGTTTCAACTGCAGCAGAGGTAAGCACGATGGAGCGGTTGGATTACTGGGACATCACCAAAGAATATACGGTTGCCGAACAAGATGTGACGTATCATACTTATTTATCCAAAGATAAAAAAGAAAGCTGGATTTTTAAAGCAGATTTGTTAAACAAAGAGAAAATGCTGGATATCATAATTCCTCAAAAAATTGAAAATGCGCCGGTTGTGAGATTGGGATATAGTGCAGATTTATATCAGGGGGAAGAAGCTGCGTGGCCACAAAACTTATTTGGTGTGACAATGTTTGATTATTGCGATGCCGACAGCCGCCCGACTTTGGAAATACTTAATGTTAAATCTGTTGTGATGCCTGATACAATTCGCGAGATGGGATCTTGTACTTTTGGTGCAATGGGAAACTTAAAATATATTCATTTGTCAGACAAACTTACAAGTTTGAAAAATGGAACATTTTTCGGAAGCAAAGATATTAAGAAAATTGATTTTCCGGCAAAATTTAAAGTGGAGGCTGCGAATGTTTTTGGCTACTGTGATGGGCTGCCAGGGCTTGCACATGAAACTAAATATTTAAAAAATGATACGCTTACATTTTCCGGTAATATGGTTATTAATCAAACGGAAAAAACATTGATTCAAGTAATGCCGGATACAAAGAAAATTACGATACCAAAAAGCGTGAAATGGATTGAGCCGACGGCATTTAAAAACACGAGTATTAAAACGCTAAAAGTGTCGAAGAAAAACAAATATTTTGCGGTTCATAAAAGATGTTTGAATCGGAAGGCAGAAAAAGAACTTGTTTATGTGTTTGGCAAGGGAAGCACGTTGACATTGTCGAAAAAAATAAAACAGATTAGTGAAGACGTGGTTGTAACCAAGACTAAATTGAAAAAGCTAATCATTTCACATAAAGTAAAACTGTATAACAATTGGAAAAAGCCATTTGTTAAGAACAATAAAAAGATAAAGATTTATTACCGTGGGAAAAGAGTGAAGTAGGGAGTGGCAGTTTGAACGGAATTTTATACAGTCAAATAATTTTAAGGAGGAAAAGCGTATGAAAAAATTTATATTATCAATGACAATGTTGGTTTTGGTACTGTGTCTGAAAACAAATATTTCAAATGCAGCGGAGATTTCTGCGATGGAGCGGTTGGATTACTGGGATGTTTCTAAGGAATATACGATTACCAATCAGGATGCAACCTATCATGCCTATTTATCGAAAGACAAAAAAGAAAGCTGGATTTTTAAAGCAGATGTTGCAAAAGACAAGAAAAATGTTAAGGTAGTAATCCCGGATAAAATTGAAAATGCACCGGTTGTTATAGTTGGAGCAACCAGTGGATATGATGAAATTTTGGCGAAACAAAATCTTGGAAGTGTTGGCATACAGGGACCGGATGGCTCTTATTATCTGGATGCGGAAGTGACATTATGGGGAGATCTTTTGGAACCATGGCATTGCCCGGGTCCATATATAAAGAATATTAAATCAATTACAATGCCGGACACAGTGAGGTATCTTGGTGTGGCGGCGTTTGCTTACACAACATCCGTAGAAACGATTCGTTTGTCAAATCAACTCGTGTCACTGCGAGAGTACACTTTTTTGGAATGTAAAAATCTTAAGAAGATAGATGCCTCTGCAAAAGTAAAAGTAGAAGCAAAAGAAGCATTTACCGGCTGCAGCAAACTGGCAGGACTTGCTTATATTACAAAGCATTTAGACGGAGATACATTATCATTTTCTAATAACATGGTAATTGATTTGACGGAAAAAGATTTGATTCAGGTAATGCCGGATGCAAAGAAAATCACAATACCAAAAAGCGTGAAATGGATTGAGCCGGCGGCATTTAAAAACACGAGTATTAAAACGCTAAAAGTGTCGAAGAAAAACAAATATTTTGCGGTTCATAAAAGATGTTTGTATCGGAAGGCGGAAAAAGAACTTGTTTATGTGTTTGGCAAGGGAAGCAAGTTGATATTGTCAAAAAAAATAAAACAGATTAGTGAAGACGTGGTTGTAACCAAAGCTAAACTGAAAAAGTTAATCATTTCGCATAAAGTAAAACGGTATAACAATTGGAAAAAGCCATTTGTTAAAAATAATAAAAAGATAAAGATTTATTACCGTGGGAAAAGAGTGAAGTAGGGAGGTTTTGCTTATGAGAAAAGAAATTTTGCTGGCGTGTGCGTGTGTACTTTGTTTATCAGCATGTGGGACTGGCACAAAGGAACAGTCAAAAAATCCGCAGAAGGCGATGGAGGTAGGAGCAGAAACAACGCCAAAAAGTGTTGAAGCAACGAGCAGTCCTATGGTACAAAAAATAAAAAACACAAGCGGGAAAAGGGAAAATCCAAAAGATTTGAAACAAATAAAATTATCCGTTGAGCGCTGGGACACGAAGCAAAAAGATTTTTCTGTTCAGGCAGTCAGATTTGGCACTGGCAGTGGCTGTGTTTCGGAATTTGGTCAGAATTGGGAGTTTATTTCTTATAAAGAAAATCTCAAAACGGTCCAAAAGAAAAATCCGTCGTATTTTGTGGAATTAACTGATTATCTGGATGAAAATCACACAAAATATAAGGCGGCGCGTTATTTTAAGAATAACAATTCTTATGTCCTTTATGAAAGAAGTGAGAAAGGGAAGAAACATAATTATTTGTGTCTGGAAAACCAAATGCTTACTTTGGAGTATCCGAAATATATGAACGAGAACCAAAAGTATATTTCTTTTCCGTATCCATCATGTAAGAGTCTTTCTGATTTTAAAATCGAAGAGTCTTGGGAGAAAAATGAAGACTTTTACGAAAAGGAATTTTGGCAGTTATATTCATATGAGGATTTAAAAGCATTTTATCAGAATTTTGAAAAAGGTACTGCCGAATGTTCTGACAAAACGCAGACTATTCTTGTGAAAGCAATGGAACACGATTATGATAATAAAACAAGTGATGCAAGTGTTTTGCTTGATTTTAAAAATCATAATTTTATTGTGAAGAACCCGCAGGGTAAAAAGATTTTTGATAAAAATGACGTATGGAAAGCGTATGAAAAGCAGTACACAAGTGCCGGGAAATTTGGCAGTAAGGAGTTTTTCTATAATAAAAGCAGTGTGAATATTTTATGTGTGGAAAAAGGAAAAAGAACGGTATGTATTGAGAATCAGGATGTGAGAGATACCCTGTTTGAGGATTTGGGCTGGAACTGTGTAGGAACAAGTATGGATATGAAGGTTTCGCCGAAATCAAATTCTAAAAATATATATTTAGATGTCACGCTCCATATGGAGGAGGATGGCAAGTGGGATAATCATGCGGTGCTTAAACTTGACAAAGATGGAAAATTTGTCGAATGTAAATAATGGTTGTGGAGTGTAATGAAATATGTTATACGATTTTCAAGGGAAAACGAAAATAGCCGCCATTACAGCGAATAATGACGGCTAATCTTACAAAGATTTGATTTAGTATTCGAGGGAAGCCGCTTTTCTAGCTTCCCTTTTTCTGTGTCTAATATATCATATTTTCTTAGTGTGTGCAAGAAAAAGGAATTTATAAGATAAAATTATTGACATATAAAGAAAAAATATGTAAAATGACAATAAAGCGATAAGGGCGTGGAAGATTATTATGATACATATAGTTCAAATAAAAAAAGTCTAAATCGCTTAAGAAACCCATAAAATATAATTGAATAGTTTTACAAAGTATGAAACAGAACTCCTAAGGGGGGACACTATATGCATGAGGAGATAGTAGGGATAATACGAGAAGTGTGTGGGAAGGATATTGACGAGGATATGTCTTTGTTTGGTGACTTACAGATGGATTCGGTGGAAATGATAGAGTTAGTCTTGCGCATTGAAGAAAAGTATTTGTTTGATTTTGAAAGTTATGATGAACTGATGAATCATATGGATACAGTAAAAGATTTTGTATGTTACATGGAAGAATATATTACAAAGAATAAGGGGAACTAAAGAGTGTGGGATTTTGATAAGTATAAAAACAAGGTTGCAGTAATTTCAGATAAAGGGCAAGTGATTTCTTACGGTGAACTAAATAATCGTATAAGAAAAATAAAGGCTTGTATTTGCGATAGAGCATTGGTTGCTATCGTATGTACAAATACAGTTCCTTGTTTGGTTTTTTACCTGAGTTGTATTGAAAATGGAATGGTTCCTTTGATGATACCGGAAAGTGTTTTACAAGAACATTTGAAGAAATACATAGATGAGTATAGACCTCATTATTGTTATATACCAAATGGAAAAGAAGTTGGAATTTTGGATTCTTATGAGTGTGTCATGCAAGACCAGGGCTATGTGTTGTTAAAAAGGAAACAAAGGACGGAGTATGTTATTCATGAATCGTTGGCGTTGTTATTACTTACTTCCGGCTCCACAGGTGGTGCAAAGGCGGTTCGACAGTCCTATAAGAATATACAAAGTAACGCGAATTCAATTGTGCAATATTTGAATTTAAAACAGACAGAAAGAGCAGTGATTTATATGCCTTTGTGTTATACATATAGTTTATCGATTATACATTCGCATTTACTGGTGGGGGCGTCAATTTTGTTGACGGAATATAATGTTTTACAGAAAGAATTTTGGAAATTTTTTGCACGACATAAGGCAACGAGTTTTTCTGGGGTTCCTTACACTTATGAATTACTTCGAAAAATTAGATTTGATCGTATGCACTTACCGTATTTGCGATATATGACACAAGCGGGAGGGCGATTGAAGGAATGTGAATGGGAATATATAGAGAAATATTCAAAGACTCATTCGGTTTTGTTTTATTCCATGTATGGTCAGACAGAGGCCACTGCCAGAATTAGTTACCTTCCTTGGCAAAAGATGAATAAAAGGGGAAGTGTGGGAATAGCGGTGCCGGAAACGATTGTAACGATAGATGAATATGGTGAGATTATAGTAAAAGGCAATCATGTTTGTCTTGGGTATGCAGAAAACTATAAAGATTTATGTATGGGTGATGAGTGGCATGGTGTTTTACATACTGGTGATATTGGAAAATATGATAAAGATGGCTACCTTTATATAACAGGACGTAATAATCGTTATATAAAGATGTTTGGGAAACGTATAAATTTGGATGAAGTAGAACATCAGCTTACACTGCATTTGAAAAGGGAGGTGTTTGTATCAGCAGAGACGGAAAAAATATTGATTATTTCAGTGGAGAAATTAGGGCATCAATTGGTGGATTGGTGTGCAAAAACATTTCATTTACCGCAAAGAGCATTTGAAATAATTAAGAGAGAAAAAATACCAAGAAAAAGCAATGGGAAGGTGGATTATGGGAAATTATAATGCGAAACGAAATGAAATGGCAAAGTATGCTTATCGCGAAATTTGTTTGTATCAGAAATTAGCGGAAATAAATAAATTTGATATTAATGCAATTTGCCTAGATGATGAGTGGGAAGAGGTTCCTTTGTGTTCAAAGCAAAAATTACATATGAATTTAGCAAATATGTTAAACCCACGTTATATATTATTGGAAAATAGTTCACAGATGCAGCATGTTTTTACATCCGGTACTTCTGGACAGTGTTTGGAAGTGTGTTGGCTTCTGGAGGATACAAAAAAATCACTTTTGCCTCTTTGGCTGAAAAGAATGAAGCAATATGGTATAGTTCCACAGGACTGTTTATGTACTTTCTTTTCTGCTAAAAGGTACGACAAAGAACCAAATTGGTATATACAAACCAATAGGGAAATATCATTTGCAAAAGAAGATTTATATGAGAAACGAATGTTGGAAATTTATAACAAAATAGTAGAAGCGAATGTCAAGTGGATGATAGTTCAACCATGTTTACTTGAACTATTATATCAAGTTATGAAAAAATATGAATTGCCAGTCTGGAATTCATTAGCATATATTGAATTGACTGGGGAGTTTTTGACGAATTCATTTTATAAACGAATGAAAAAATGGTTTGGTGTACCGATTGCCAACCAATATGGTACGCATGAAGTAAATACAATTGCCTATGGAGAAACAACGGATTATTTGGATGTTGTGGAATCTAATGTCTATGTCGAGATTGTAGATACAAATGGTCGTGTATTACAAGATGGGAGTGAGGGTGAAGTTTGTGTTACTTGTTTTACCAATAAGGCAATGCCATTTGTTCGATATTTAGTTGGAGATAAAGGCGTTATGAGAACGCAGGATGGAAAACGTCAGCTTCGTTTGACGAAAGCCAGATGTATGGATTTTATATATTTAGAAGATGGCACAATGATTAATCCATATATTTTTCAGAAAGCGATTGAAATTACAAATTATTATATGGATGATGAAGTTTGTCAGTTTCAATTTATACAAAAAGGATATAATGTGATGCATGTTATACTGGTGACGGAAGGAGGATATGAATTTGGGCAAGTTTGCCGGTGCATTACGGAACATATATATCAAAAGGAAATGCAGGATATGCATTTTGAATTTGAGAAGAGGGAGTTCCTTTTTGGGAATGACGAGAAAGAAAAATGGGGGTGGTTTCTGTCAGAAATATAATGTAGTCATAGATTTTAGAGTTTGTTATTAGAAAGGATGAAGTGAATGAAAGAAATCAGAAATAACATTATTAAGAGAACAGTTTTGTGGATGTCGATGTTTTCCGTGCTTTTGTATTCAACAAGAGTATGTGGAATTACAAATCTTATCGCACAGGCAGCAGAAAAGGATGCACCGGAAAGTGACTTTGTGATTGAGGAAAATGATAATATTCAAAATACAAGCAAAAAGGATAATTATATCGTGGTGACTGACGATTCCAAAACAGCAAAAGTTATTGAAAAAAAATACGGTGAAGCAAACACGATAGGAGGCAAGAGCAAACACAATATGCAAAAAGAAAGTGTCGCAGTCTGCAAAATGACAGGAAGTCAGGCTCAAACACTTCAAGAACGTGATGACGTTTTGCGTGTTGAAAAGGACAGTACGATGAAAGCAAATGGAAAACGTCATAAAAGAGAAGTTGTAAAGATAAAACAATCCAAGTTGAAAAAAGAATGGAATATGGCAATGATTCGACGTGATGTAAATGATACTGTATCTACAAAGGATAAGGTAAAAGTTGCTGTTATTGATTCGGGTGTCGATTTTGGAAATGATGTGGAGTTGAAAGGATTTATTGACCTTGTTCCAGGATACGAGGAGTGCTTGCCATACTATACAGATATTACTGGTCATGGTTCTGCTGTGGCAGGTATTATTGCTGCTGAAAAAAATGGAAAAGGTATTACAGGAATTAATACAAATGTTGAATTGTATTCAGCAAGAGTACTTGATGAGAATAATTCTGCACCTACAAGTCGTGTTATTGAGGCCATTTATTGGGCAATTGACCATAATGTAAATATCATAAATATGAGTTTTGGAATGAAAGAAGATTCACAGGCGCTCCACAATGCAATTAAAGATGCATATAATGCAGGTATTCTTCTTATTGCGGCTGCAGGAAATACTTCGCAGGTTGAATATCCGGCTGCGTATGAAGAGGTTGTGGCTGTAGGAGCAGTGGATAGTGATGGTATTGTTTGCGATAACAGTGCAAAGGGTGATGAAATAGAACTTGTAGCACCGGGCGAAAAAATTGCATCTACAGGTGGATATGAAGGTATATTGATTTCTTCTGGTACGAGTATGGCTGCACCTCATGTAACAGGGCTTGCATCGTTGTTGTGGCAAAAAGATATGAGCATGTCGTCCGAGTTTATTCGTTCATTGCTTAAGGCAAGTGCAAATAACTATGGAGATACAAAATCTTATGGGTATGGTCTGATTGACTGCAAGTATGCAGATAAAATATATGCTTCCTTTAAAGAAAAGTACTCGAAGAATGGTACGGCATCGAATGTGGAGCAGTATAACAATACTGCTGTTGTAACAACATTAGCTGAAAATACATATGTTGAGGGTAGTTGGAATACAGCTGAACATCAAGGGTTTATCGGAACTCCTGGGAAATTGACTAGTGCAAATATTTCTGAAATAAAACAAGGTATAGTATTCCCAGATAAAAAAGGTGGTATAATTCAAGGAGTTAAAAAAAATCCAGCATTTCATGGGGCAAGAAATTACGTTTTAAATTCTATATACTTGTCATATATCGCAAGAGATGGAAAAATTCAAGAAGCGTCAAAGTATTTTGATTCAGATATAATAAATGCGAATAAAAATATATTAGATGATATGTATAATAAACTAACCCAATGTGGAAATAGTATAACGGGAAGGTATTTTTTGTGGGGTATTGCATTGCATAATTTGACAGATACATATGCGCATCAAGCTTATATTAGAAATCCATATAATAACCAATGGTATTTTCTGATACATCCAGATAGTGATAAAGTAGGTTGTCCAGGACATTTGGTAGGAAGCGATAATCCATATATTGCAA
>UMKG01048202.1_pt1 | contig 11909 bp, 8 predicted proteins | sample 1966261 | NCBI WGS metagenome assembly UMKG01 (sample SAMEA4836169, study PRJEB28245) | human gut metagenome | biome: gut microbiome; material: fecal sample | place: Denmark | collected 2008 | reverse complement strand
TTCGGCTGTTCCAGTACACCGCCATCGACGAGTTCACGCGCCTTCGCTTCCTCGCCGCCTACCCGGAGCAGTCTACCTACTCTTCAGCAGATTTCCTGCGCAGACTGACCGCGTGGTATGCACGCCGCGGGATCAAGGTGGAATGTGTCCAGACGGACAACGGTTCCGAGTTTACCAACCGCTTCTCCAGCAGGAAGCGCGAGCTGCCGACTCTGTTTGAGCGGACGGCTGCTGAGCTGGGCATCCGGCATAAGCTGATTCGCCCGTATACCCCGCGGCACAACGGTAAGGTGGAGCGCAGCCACCGCGAGGACCAGAAACGCTTCTATTCCTGCCACGCATTCTATTCTCTGGACGACTTTGCAAAGTAGCTTGCGGTCCACAATCGCCGCTCCAACAGCTTACCTATGAGACCGCTCCACTGGCTCTCTCCGGCAGAGTTCTCTGTCCAATAGGTTTGACAAACCTACAAACCCGGCAGTTCCCATTCAAAACATAAGAATCGGTAAAAACGGCGAAGGCAGGTTGACGCCTGGCATTGGTCTGCGGCACATCAGTTATTTCAAACGGACAATTTCCTTAGTCAAAAGGTTCAATTTCAATGCGGCATATTGGTAATTGTTCCAAATTTTGCAAAATGTGTCGAATTTTGTTGCAAAATAGGAAGTGGGACAGTTCTATAAATAGACGCATGAACTAGCGCGTGAATACAAAGAGAAAGAGAGAAAAACGAATGAAACTGTGGAAACGCATACTGTCCTGTTTCCTGGCGCTCCTTCTGACCGTATACCTGCTCCCCGTGCAGGTCATGGCTGAAGAGTTGGGGGATCTGTGGCCGCTGACAACGGAAAACATCGCAGAGACACCTCCCGATGTAATAGGAGAAGTCCTGGAGCGACGGGGCGAAAACCAGAAAGAATTTCTGCTGGCCAACGGCGTGCGGCAGGTAGTTATCTATCCTGCAGCCGTTCATTATCAAAAAGATGGCCAGTGGGAGGATATCGATAATCGCCTTCTGCCTGCGACTACACGGGACGGCGAGACGGTTTATCAGAATGTCGCCGGTATGTGGGATGTCTCGGTACCCGCCGAACTGAACACCGCCGGAGGGATCACTGTCAGCCGGAATGGATATAGTCTATCCTTTTATCTGACAGGTCAGTTGTTTGAAGACGGGGGCGCTATCTCGGAAAGCGGCAGCGCCTCCATGGGGGAGGAACTGCCCGGTGAGGATATGATCTGCGTTCCCACAGGCGAAAGTACTGCGGCAATCAGCAGTACCACTTCCACTTTGGCAGACGATGACCAGCTTCAGCCAGAGGCTACGCTGAAGAATCAGCGCAGTGAGGCCCTGTATCAGAATGTTTATCACGACACAGATGTGACCTATGACTTGGACTCCAATCGGTTGAAGGAGTCCCTGATTCTGCGCAGCTGCCCGAAGGAAATGCTGGGCTACCGCTATCGCCTGGAAACGGACAGCCTGCGGCTGGAGCTTCAAGAGGACAACCGTATTCTGGCCTATGCCAAAGACGCCGGTCTCCAAGATGAACCGGTATTCTATATGCCGGCTCCGTATCTGCTGGATGCAGAAAACGCATACTCCAATGATATCAAAGTGACCTTGGAGGAAAACGACAAGGGCTATGAGCTGCGGTACTATCTGCCCCAGGATTGGATGGCGGATGCCGCGTATCCCGTGATACTGGACCCCGTAGTCCAGCCGGTATCCAACACGTTCACCATCCGGGATAAGACCGTGACCCAGCGCAATCCGCCAGCCTATGATGCCATTTCTCTGGATGCAGGATATTCCACCAACCGCGGGCGGGAGCGGATTTATATTCGTTTTAAGAATATCCCCTCTTTGACCTCAGCAGATGTGGTCGTAGGCGCAAAGGTCTTACTTTACAAATATAGCGGCTCCGGTAGTATCTCGGGCAATTATATGACGGCGCATCAGGTCAAAAGCATGTGGGACTCTGAGACAATTACCTGGGCTAACCGGGCGGACTATGTCCACACCTCAGAAGATTATCAATTCGTTGCCGGACAAACCTGGCATAGCTGGGATATTACGAACGTTGCCCAAAAATGGTATGAGCCCTCCGGAAATACTGGTGTCATGCTTCGCATGTCGGAAGCCGTAGAGGGTGGGACGACAACAAAAACTGCGTCCTTCTATTCCTCTGACTACAGCAACACGCAGCAATGCCCCATGCTGGTCATCTCCTACATCAACAACTGCGGACTGGAAAGCACCTGGGACTATACCTCTTCCAGTGCCGGACGGGCCGGTACCGGCTATGTCAATGACTACACCGGAAACCTGGTGTGGGTCCACACAGGGCTGGGCTTTTCCGGCAACCGGATGCCCGTCAGCATCAACGCTGTCTATAACGCAAACGACAAGAGAAACAAGACCTACGGTCTTGGCTACGGCTGGCGTACCAATTACAACCAGCGCGTTGAGCAGATCACTTTAGGCGGCACTACCTACTACCGGTGGGAGGATGAGGACGGCACCCGCCACTATTTTATGAAAAAGTCTGCCGGGCTGTATGTGGATGAACTGGAGCCTACACGTCAACTGACGGATACCGGTAGCGGAACGAAAAAATTCTGTATCACAGAAAAGAGCGGCAGCAAACGCTATTTCGATGCCAGTGGACGGCTCGCTGGACTCTCCAATAACCAGGCCACAGCCAGCAGTGTCTCCATTTACTACGCATCGCAGGATCACATCTCGGTCATCTCGGATGGCGTTGGCCGCAAATACCGATTCAGCTATGACAGCAGCGGCAACCTGACCAAGATCAGCTTTACAGGTACCGGCACAACAGAGTTGTCCGCTATGACCTACCAGGTCAGCGGCGATAATCTGAGGACCATCGGATATCCAGACGGGAAAAATGCGACATTTTCCTATGGTGCAGAACATCTGCTGACCGGTGCGCAGGATGCTGACGGCTATAAGCTGGCGTATACCTATAACACGACCACGAACGGACAGCCTAACCGAATCGCGACCATCAAGGAATACGATGGCAGCACCGCAGGCGGAACACTGTCTCTGGAATATGCACATAACCAGACCACATTTACCGATCACAACGGCAACAAGGAGATCATGCAGTTCAACCGCTACGGCAGTACCCTGTCGGTGCAGGATGGACTGGGCCGTGCGCAGTTCTCCCAATATGCCAACAGCACGGACCTGGCCAAGGCCAGTCAGCTGACGCTGTCGTCCAAGCTGCAGAATACCGTCATCAATCTGCTGGAAAGCGGCAGCCTCGAGAGCAAGACCGGATGGACGTTATCCGGCACCGGTACCGGCAACTGGAGCTACAGCCAGGCTCAGGCCTATTATGGCCGCACCTCCCTGTCCATTCAGAACAACACCCTCAAGCCGGTCAGCAGCGCTGTGCGGGCCCTTGAGCCCGGGAAGACATATACATTCTCCGCTTATGTCAGAGCCGGAGCCAGCGGAGCCCGCATTGGATTGCTGAAGCCCGGCAGCACGGAGCCCCTGGTCGTCAGCACCGCCGCACCGGCCAATAACACCTGGACCCGGCTGCAGGTGACGTATACGCTGCCATCCGGAAGCGCCTATGCCTCGGTTCTCCCCTTCCTGCAGAACACCTCCGGTACGGCCGCCTATTTTGACGCCTTGCAGCTGGAACAGACCGCCTCGCCCAGCCGGTATAACCTGGTGGAAAACAGCGACTTTTCCTTTAATTCCGCCTGGACTCCCAACTCCAGCTGCGCCAGTACGGACCAGATCATCACCTATACCAGCTCTCCCACGGAGAACTCGGACAAGCGGGTTATGCGCTTTACCGGTGACCCCAACAAGCACAAGTATGGCAATCAAATTCTGAGCGGCCTTGGCGGGGCCGCAGGCGATGTATATACGGTGGCCGGCTGGGCCAAGGGCGACTGCGTATATACGGACGACAGCAATCGCCGGATGTATGCCCTGATGGTGCGATTCTATTACACAGATGGCACCACAAGCGACAACTTTATCAAGTTCAATCCGGATACGGACAGCCAGAGCAGTTGGCAGTTTGTTTCCGGCGTGGTCAAGGCAGCCAAGCCCTACTCCCAAATGGGCATCTACACGGCCTATGTCCAAACACTGAACACCGTCTATTTCGACAATGTGCAGCTGTTCAAAGAGGAGTTTGGACATAGCTATGACTACGACTCCAACGGCAATCTCATCAGCGTGGTAGACCTGCAAAAGAACAAAACCAAATATGATTACGATTCCAACAACAATTTGGTAAAAATGACCTTGCCAAGTGGGGCCAGTCAGTCGTATACTTATGATAGTTACCACAACGTGACCAAAGCGGTAAGCCCGGAGGGCGTTACCTCCCGGTTCACCTATGATACCTATGGCAACATCAAGACCGTAAAGCTGGGTAGCGGCAGCCAGACCATTTCCGCCAGCGCGGTATATACGGCTAACGGGGACCAGGTCTCCAGCGTTACGGACGCCCTGGGCCAGACCACCACCTATGGCTACGACACCCAGACAGGCGTTCTGAACTGGACCCAGGCTCCCGGCGAAACGGCCAGCACCCGCACCAACTACACCCACGACCAGCTGTACCGCACCACCAAGGTCCAGCAGAGCACTGCCGCGGTGGACTATACCTACAGCAAGGATCTGCTGTCCGCCATTTCCACCGCCTCCGGCACGGACTACAGCTTCACCTACGGGGTGTTTGACCTGACCTCGGCGGTGAAAGTCGGTAGCCGTACCCTGATCTCCCACAGCTATACCAACGATCAGAACCGGCGGCTGAGCCGGTCCGTCTACGGCAACGGCGACGCGGTGTCCTACAGTTACGACAGCTTTGGCCGAAGCACCTCCGTGACCTATGGCGACACCGGCAGCACCGTGTCCTACGCCTACGACGCCAACAGCAACCTGGGCCAGCTGACCGACGGCATTTCCGGCCGGGTCAACCGCTACAGCTACGATTTTCTGGACCGGCTCATGCGGTATGAGGAATCCGGCGACGGCTACAGCAACATTGTCCAGTGGGGCTACGACGACGAGAACAACCTGTCCTCCCAGACCCAGACGCTGAACGGCACCACCTACACCAGCACCTATGCCTATGACAAGGACAACCGGCTGACCAAGGCGACGGAGGGTGCCATCTCCGCTAACTACGCCTACGACAGCTTCAGCCGTATGTCGCTGTTTATCAATGCGTATGATGGAGACAATACGCTCACTACCTCCATTGGTTATCGAAATCCGAGTAGCACATCGACCAGCAGTCAGGTTTCAACCTGGAAGGTACGTCCCTATGGCCGCACCACATATCTGTACAACGGTTCGTACACATACGATACGCGGGGCAATATTCTGACGGTGTCTGACGGGACCTACACAAATTCGTATCACTATGACGAATTTGACCGCCTGGTCCGTGAGGACCACGAGGCATCTGGCAAGACGTGGGTCTATACCTATGACGATGGCGGCAATATTCTCAGCAAAAAAGAATATGCCTATACCACCGGTGCGCTGGGTACAGTGCGGAGCACCATCTCCTATAGCTACAACAACAGCGAGTGGCGAGACCTGCTGACGGCGTATAACGGGAAATCCATCACCTACGACGCCATAGGCAACCCCCTGTCCGACGGCACATGGACCTATGCCTGGCAGCATGGCCGTCAGCTGGCGTCCATGAGCAAGACCGGCAGCAGCATCACCTACGGCTACAATGCCGACGGCAAGCGCATTTCCAAGACAGTCAACGGCACAACGTACAATTATGCCTACCTGGGCGACGCCCTGACGGACCTGTCCTGGGGTAGCAATCGGATGCACTTCACCTACGACAGCCTGGGTCCCGCGTCTGTGACGTATAACGGAACCACATATCTGTACGTCAAGAATGCACAGGGCGATGTGGTTCAGATTGTGGACGGCAACGGGAACACGGTTGTGACTTATATCTACGACGCATGGGGCAATATGCTGTATCATTACGGCTCCCATGTGGACGATATCGGGAAGTACAATCCTTTCCGCTATCGCGGGTATGTCTACGACACCGAAACGGGACTGTACTACCTGAACAGCCGGTATTACAATCCGACTTGGGGACGGTTTGTCAATGCGGACACGGCTGCGGTGGTGGTTGCTTCTCCCGACAAGGCCAACTGGGATAAGAACCTCTTTGCTTACTGCGACAATAATCCGATCAGCCGAAAAGATGACGGCGGAGAGTTTTGGGAAACCGTTTTTGATGTTATTTCTCTTGGAGTTAGTGTTGTCGAAGTTTGCATAAATCCTTCAGATCCGTGGGCATGGGCGGGACTGATAGGCGATACGATTGATCTTATCCCATTTGTGACTGGTGTCGGGGAAGTAATTCGAAGTATTAAAACGATTGACAGAGCTACTGATACAGTACAGATTGCCAAAGCGATAGATTTTACCGAGGATGCCGCCAACATAGTAAAAGCACTTGATAGGAGCAGCGGCTTTACAAAATCGACAGCAAGATTAGGAAGAAAAATACATGACGGATATAAGGTGGGTGATGGTTTTAATCCTAGATTTAAAGAATCTCGAAAAATTAGAGGAGTTAGACCAGATTATATAGATTTTGATAACAAGATAATCTATGAATTAAAGCCAATGAATCCTCGAAGTGTACGTAGCGGCGTTAGGCAATTACAGCGGTACAATAAAGCATTTGGTGGTGGATTCACTCTTAGGCTTGAACTGTATTGAGGTGAAGTATGGATAAAAAACGATTCAGGACTTTTTGCAGGGAAGAATTTGAGAAACGAGGATTCAAAAAGCAAAATAAGACATTTTATTTGCTTGGAAAAGACCTGTTATGCGGCTTGGAGCTGTCGAAGTCCAATTATGGCAATGAATACTATGTGGATTTTTTCTATTGCATAGGAGATTATCGTGATGCCGCCGAACTGCCCGACTATTACGATAGTGACATCGAAGACAGAATTTTAGCAATGTCCAAGACGAAAACAGTTCACGGCAAGTGCTTTTTAACCGCAATGATCGAATATGAGGAATATACGGAGGATGAATTGCGCCCTTATTTTGATAAAGAATTTGAGGAGCGGATTCTCCCTCCGGTGTATCAGGGCAAAAAGTATATTCTCGACCATCTTGGAAAGCTCTATTCCCTGACACTGCACAAAGAAGAAGTCATGCGAAAACTAAAATCATGATTCATATCAGCAGGCATCGCCGCTCCAGCAGGTAGGCACCTAGCATGATCGGTAACATTTCTATTTTGGGTTTTACCGTGATGCTGGTCAGTTCTATCACCTGTCTGGTTATTGGGTTTTGGATACTTTTTTCGTGAAATACGATCTAAGGAACCCCAAAAGTGCCGGTATTGCCATGATCATGCTGTCTCCGGGATTGGGATTGCTGGCACTTGATGGTGCCAGCCCGCTTTCAGGGCAATACAATGATATTCTGCTGGGCATCGGAAGTACATTGACGGTAGGCGCTATTGAAATCCTCCTGCTTTCCGCTACCCGTTCATTCCGCAAACGTGGAATGAACGGGTAGAAACAAATAGAGAGTCTTGTGGCGGCCTGTCTTATGAGTTTTGTCTATCTGATGGTTTTGTTGGGCATTTTTTCCGTGACCGCATATTAGCAAACCGATAATTGGACGTATACCTGGCAGCATGGCCGTCAGCTGGCGTCCATGAGCGCATCCGGCAGTAGCATCACCTACGGCTACAATGCCGACGGCAAGCGCATTTCCAAGACGGCCAACGGTACGACGTACAATTATGCCTACCTGGGCGACCAGCTGACGGAGATGACATGGGGCAGCAACAAGCTGCATTTTACCTACGACTCCATTGGCCCGGCGTCCGTGACGTACAACGGCAACAGGTATTTCTACCTGAAAAATGCCCAAGGCGATGTCACCGGTCTTGTGAACGCCAGCGGCACCCAGGTGGTGTCCTACACCTATGACCCCTGGGGTGCGCCCATGTCCGTCAGCGGTTCCATGTCTGCCACGCTGGGTGCTGTGAATCCCCTGCGCTATCGCGGGTACGTCTATGACACCGAGACGGGCCTGTACTACCTCAGCAGCCGGTACTATAACCCGGTTTGGGGAAGGTTTATCAATGCGGATACCGCCGCCGTGGTAGCTGCGTCCCCCGACAAAGCCAACTGGGATAAGAATCTCTTTGCCTATTGCGACAATGCCCCAGTCAACAGAAAAGATGATGGCGGGGACTTTTGGAATATTGTTGCCGGAGCTGTCATCGGTGGAGGTTTAGAACTTGTCGGACAACTGTTATCCGGAAAGACTTTTGCAGAGGTAAACTGGGCTAAAGTAGGGGTATCTGCTGTATCGGGTGGTCTTACTGCGGCTGTTGGACCCGTTGCGGGTTGTCTAATATCCGGCGCAACTGATGTTGCCATGGATGCTTTGGATGGCAATATTAACAGCGTAGTTGACGCAGTCAAATCTTTCGCTTGGGGCGCAGCCAAAGCTGCAGCGAGTTATGGAGTGGGTAGGCTAATTGGAAAAGCAACAAATAGTCTAACCAAAATTCAAAAGATTGGCAAAATGGGCAATGACGGATATCCTGGGGTGAAATATTCGTATAACAAAGGTACGAATAGAGTTGTCAGGTCCATTGAGTTGCATCCAAGTCACAATGGGCATGGAATTCATTTACAAGGAAATAAGTGGAACCCAAGGACAGGTACCCGTTCAGGTGTATTTTTTCGGAAGACATTGTGGAGGTAATCGGTGTATAAATTCTATCGAAAAATAGATGAAAATACATTAATGGGTATTCAGAAGTATGAAGGTTTGCAGTTGGCAAAATTCAAGGCCGAATTAGATAGTCTATGCATAGGTGTATCTAAGTCACATGGCTGGAATTATGCTGCACATGTAGACCGTTGGATAGATATGTCATGTAAATGGAACCGTCTTCCACTAGATGGATATACTGCAACTTTACAAATCGACTTCACGGACAGCTTTGGTAATATGGTTGAAATCGACGAAAATGTTTGCTCCTTTTTTGAAAATATAACATCCATTTCCTTCAATATTTTCCGTCAGAAGTATCGGGTTTTTCAGAATGAACAGTTGGAGTCTATTCGAACAGAGGTTCGGCAGTTTATCTACAATCTTGAGTGATATATTTGCACCAGTAGCCATCATTATCACATCGTGAAATCCGGTAGACTTTAGGGATTCACTTCCTGATGCATTTCAATAATTTTATCCAGAAATAGAAAGCCTGCAAGGAGAATGATCGTCTGATCAGTGCGGAGGACTATCCCGGTGGCTATGTCTGGACGTATACCTATGACGATGGCGGCAATATAACCCAACGCGGCCTGACAGATTATCACAATAACAAAAATCCAAATTCCATTCTCGCAACCTACACCTACGGCAACGCTGATTGGCCGGACCTGCTGACGGCGTTCAACGGGAAGTCCATCACCTACGACGCCATAGGCAATCCCCTGTCCGACGGCACATGGACCTATGCCTGGCAGCACGGCCACCAGCTGGCGTGCATGAGCAAGACCGGGAGCAGCATCACCTACGGCTACAACGCCGACGGCAAGCGCATTTCCAAGACGGTCAACGGCACAACGTACAGACAGCTTCAGCCGCATGACGGGGCTGACCGCCAAAAACGGAGTCCCTCTTACCACAAAAATGCCTCATATATAAGACGGGTATAACAGCTTACCTGTCTTATATATGAGGCTTAGTTTTGTTCACATTTTCTTCTCTATTGCCTTACGCGCCTTGCTCCTGGCTCTTGTCAGCAGCATCCGCACACTGCTGGGCTTGACGCCCAGGGCAGAGGCAATCTCCGCATCGCTCATGTTCAGGACATATTTGTCCTCCAGCAGCTGCCGCGTCCGCGAATCCAGCTGCGGCCAGACCCGCCAAAGCACATCGGCATCGTCCAAAAGCAGGATCTGCCGTTCCGGATTCTCTGCATCCCGGGAGGCAATGTCGATCACCCCATTCCCCACAGGGAAGGGGGCTCTGCGCTGACGCTTTTCCTCCTCGATGGCATTATACCGGCACGCCACAACGATGTAGTTGGTGCGGGAGGCCGCGTCCATCTCCCGCAGCTGGGGAATATGGTCGATGAATTTTCTGACAGACTCCTGCAGCACATCCTCGCACGTCCATTGGTCATGTATGACCTTCCGGATGGTTGCGTACATGAGCAGATGGTATTCCAAAAACAGCCACTCCATAAAGTCCCGGTCATCATCATTCTCTATGGTCTGAATGCAGATGGGAATCATTCGGTATTCTCTCCTTTTCAGAAAAGCAATAAAAACCGAGAAAAATTATAGCAAAAAAATCGCATCTTGACAATAGTGCTTCCATGGAAGAAAATATTTTTGGAAAAATTTTAGAAAAACTGTTGCATTTTGCCGTTTCAACAGTTCTATTAGTGTAGAGGGATTTGAGGAGGTACCAGCATGACAAAGCAGGAAATGCTGTATGAGCAGTATAATGATGCATTGTTCCGGCTGCTGATGCACAGTGTTGCACAGCATCAGGGGCAGCAGTACCAGGAGGAAAACCAGGCGCTGAAAGCGCAGGAGGGCGGCCCCTCCGAGACGGCGAAGCGCCGGTGTCTGCGGACGATCTCCCGGCAGGTAAGGCGGGGCCACGCCCGCGCCGTAGCCCGGACGGCGTCGCGGGTCCTCAGCAAGGCGGCGGTCGTTATGCTGCTGGTCATTTCCTGCCTGACGGCTACGTTCGCCGTGTCACCCGTTTTCCGCAGCGACGCGCTGCGGTGGGCTGTGGCGACCTTCGGCGATCATGCGGAGTACCGATTCAACCAAACGGAAGGAGGTGTTCAGTACCAGGGCATCGAAGTAGGCTGGCTGCCGGAGGGATATGAGCTGGTGAGAAGCAGGACGGCCAATAGAATGACTTCACAACTCTATACCAAATTAAACAATGGCGAAGAACAGCGGATTGAAGTTCAGATAATGGACTTTTCTGGTGAAGGTATTTTCACAGTTGATACGGAAGCTGATCAAATTTATCAGGTTTCCGTGCAGAATACGCTTGCCGTAGTAATCCAACACGATGGCTATGTGCAAATCGCATGGATGTATCCAGAATCCAATTATATTGTTATGTTGTGCAGCGACAGCATTTCAGCAGAGACTGCCCTGAGAATTGCCCAGAGTATTGTTTTGTCCTGACGGACAGTCAGGAACCTGGTTTTACTAAAATGCAGACGGGAGAGAAAAACATGAAGAAGAAATTGGTTCCCTTTATATGCGCCGTTATGGCTGCACTTTGCCTGGCAGTATCTGTTCCCGTGCAGGCCTATGCCGCACCGGAGGATGAGATCGCGCTACAGTACATCGGTATTTCGGAATTATCTGCCGATTTGTACTTTGAGAATGGCGCGGCTTATTGCCGGGGGACTACTCACGCATACAGAAACTACACTGTTAATCTGGTCATGGTCCTGAAACGCAATAACATAGAGTACGCACGTTGGGAGGATACAGCAACATTCAGTGGGATAATACTCGCGGAGTCTTGCAACATCACTCACGGCCATGTGTACCAGGTTGTGGTCACAGCCTATGTGTATAACTCTGCGGGAAAACTGGTAGATACCCAAACGGCTTCTACTGGAGTCAAAGCCTATTAACACCGCAAAACTGTAACAAAAAAACGAACGAAGGTGACCCTTCATGCAGACCGAGGATGCTCCAGAGCTGACACCGGAGTTTCTGGAGGACTTGCGTCGATATACGGAATACGGGTGGGGACCCGGGATCACGGCGGCACTGCTGAACCGTTGGCATCCGGTGGCGCTGACAAACCTGGATGTGATCAGACT
>UMKG01011350.1_pt1 | contig 11944 bp, 8 predicted proteins | sample 1966261 | NCBI WGS metagenome assembly UMKG01 (sample SAMEA4836169, study PRJEB28245) | human gut metagenome | biome: gut microbiome; material: fecal sample | place: Denmark | collected 2008 | reverse complement strand
CCGTGAAGGGGTTGCGGTTGCCCTGCAGCCGTTCGGCGCGGTCGTTGGCCTCAATCTCGTCAGGGCCCGGAGGGAAGCTCCTGTGCCACTCGAGAAGCATCTCGGAGGCGTATGCGGTGAGGCCGGGATATGGCCTGGATGTGAGCATCATGTAAGCTCTGGGGGTAAGGACGCGCGAGTGGTAGACTGTGGCCATATAGAAATATATGCGGGCCAGTGCGCCGTGCCACTCGGCGGGAGGGGCATAGACCTCGGTCTCGATGCCGTAGAGGACTGACGTGCCGGCACTCCACCATGCGTTTGCGAAGGTGGGATTCTCTACGGTACGGGCCGGTGGAAGGTCACGGCGATGGCGCGTCACGTCGGTACTCAACGGGAGATAGTTGATGAGGTCGCGCCCTATGGTGTCGCCATAGCTATGGTCCTCGCTCCACCAGGCCGACGGCACGGCCTGTCCGCTGACATATCCTGCGGGCAGCGAGGCACCGCTGACGCTGATGTCGGAGCCTGTGAACGGGTCATGTATGCTGAAGTTCATCTCTGCCGCTGTCGCGAGCCGCAGGGGACGGCAGCGCATCCTGACGGTCTCGGCCAGCCCCTCGCCATGCTTGCCTGCGAAAAACGCAGCGGGCACCCCCGTCCCGGCCGGAGCCGTGACAGGGATGCCCGCGAGGGTGAGCAGCATGATGGCGGCAAGCCGTCTCATGGCCGCGCGTATTGGCTTAGACGTAGCCGCGGATGATGCCGCGGCCCGAGTTACGGACGAAGAGTATTATCTCGTCGCGCTCTTTCGAGGCCGGGAGCTCAGCCTCGATGCGGCTGATGGCGTCGGAGTTGTTGAGGCCGGAGAGATAGAGGTAGCGGTATATTTCCTGGATGTCGCGTATGGTCTCGTTGGAGTATCCGCGGCGACGCAGGCCGATGGAGTTGACGCCGGCATACGCGATAGGCTCGCGCGCGGCCTTGACAAACGGGGGGATGTCCTTGTTGACGAGGGCACCGCCCTGCAGCATGACATGCGAGCCGATGTGGCAGAACTGGTGGATGAGGGCACCGCCGCCGAGGACGGCGAAATCGTCGACCACAACCTCGCCGGCCATCTGGACGGCGTTGCTCATGATGACGTTGTTACCCACGACGCAGTCGTGGGCCACATGGCAGTATGCCATGATGAGGCAGTTTGAGCCCACGACAGTCTTGCCTTTCGAGGCCGTGCCGCGGTGTATGGTGACACACTCGCGTATGACGGTGCCGTCGCCGATTATGGCCACGGTCTGCTCGCCCTTGAACTTGAGGTCCTGGGGCGGACCCGAGATGACGGCTCCGGGATAGATGGTGACATTCTTGCCTATGCGGGCTCCCTCCATGATGGTGACATTGGAGCCTATGCGTGTTCCCTCGCCTATCTCGACGTCACGGTCGATGGTGACGAACGGGTCGATGACGACGCTGGGATGTATCTTGGCGTCCGGGTGGACGTATGCTAAAGGCTGTTTCATCGCGCTCATTGCTTGTTTTTGATTATCTGTGCCATGAACTCACACTCGGTGACAATCTTGTCGCCCACGAAGGCATATCCCTTCATCACGGCGCAGCCGCGGCGCAACTCGGTCATGAACGACACGTGGAAGAGCAGGGTGTCGCCGGGGACAACCTTCTGGCGGAACTTAACGTTGTCAATCTTCATGAAATATGTCGAGTAGAGCTCGGGATTCTCGACGGTGCTGAGTACCAGCAGACCGCCGGTCTGTGCCATTGCCTCGATCTGGAGGACGCCGGGCATGACGGGCTCCTGGGGGAAATGTCCCTGGAAGAATGGCTCGTCGTTGGTGATGTTCTTGACGCCGACGATATAGTTGTTGCCCTTCTCGATAATCTTGTCGACCATGAGGAAGGGATAACGGTGGGGGAGCAGCTCGCGGATGCGGTTGTTGTCCATGAGGGGCTCGCGGTTGGGATTGTAGACGGGTGCCTGGACATCCTGACGCTTGATTTCCTTGCGTATCTTCTTAGACAGCATGGTGTTGATGGAGTGTCCCGGACGTGTGGCGATGACGCGGCCCTTGAGGGGACGGCCGATAAGGGCGAGGTCACCGATGAGGTCGAGCAGCTTGTGGCGTGCGGGCTCGTTCTCGGAGGTCAGGGGGATGTTGTTGATATATCCGAACTCAGATACCTCCTTGTGCTCTACACCCATCAGGTCGGCCAGACGGTCGAGGTCGGCCTGTGCCATGGGGGTGTCGTAGATGACGATGGCGTTGTCGAGGTCGCCCCCCTTGATGAGGTTGTTCTGCACCAGGGGCTCAATCTCGCGCACGAATACAAATGTGCGGCTGGGGGCAATCTGTCCGGCATACTCCTCGATATGCTCGAGGGTGGCGAACTGGTTGTTGAGGACTTTGGAGTTGAAGTCAATCTTGACATCGACGCTGAAATCGTCGTCGGGGAGTACGATTATCGACGAGCCTGTCTCGGGATCTGAGACCTCGATGCGCTGACGTATGTAATAGTAGTCCTTGTCGGCTTTCTGCTCGGCCAGACCTACGGCGGCAATCTGCTCTACGTAGGGACGGGCGCTTCCGTCGAGTATAGGCATCTCGGGGGCGTCAACCTCGATGAGGCAGTTGTCTATGCCCGATGCATAGAGTGCCGACATGGCGTGCTCGATTGTCGACACGCGAGCGTCGCCCTTGGCGATGACGGTGCCTCGGTTGGTGGCCACGACATTCTCGGCCAGCGCGTCGATGACAGGCTGACCCTCGAGGTCGACACGCTTGAACTTATATCCGTGTCCGGCGGGAGCTGGCAGGAAACGGGCTGTGATCTGGAGGCCGGTGTGGAGCCCCTTGCCCGTGAGCGTGAACTCGCCGTTGAGAGTAATCTGATTCATATATAATTGGGTAGCTTATTTTTGCTTTAGTTCTTTCTCGAGAGCCTTGACCTGCTCGAATAGCTTGGGCAGACGCTTGGTGTAGACCAGCGAGCGGGCATACTCGCCCATCTCGACGGCGGGAGCGCCCATGATGCGGGCTCCAGGCTCGGTAGAACGGCTCACGCCGCTCTGCGCGCCTATGTGAGTGCCGTCTCCAACGCTGATGTGGCCCACGAAGCCGACCTGACCACCCACCATGCATCCGGCACCAATCTTGGCCGAGCCTGCAACGCCGACCTGGGCGGCCATGACGGTATTGTCGCCGACCGTGCAGTTGTGGGCTATCTGGATGAGGTTGTCGAGCTTGACACCGTTGCCGATGCGGGTCGAACCCATCATGGCACGGTCTATAGTGGTGTTGGCGCCTATCTCGACATCGTCGGCTATGACCACGTTGCCGGTCTGGAGAATCTTCTCATAGTGGCCGTCGACGGGGGCGAATCCGAATCCGTCGCTTCCGATGACTGCGCCCGAGTGGATGATGCACCTCGCACCTATCTCGCATCCGGCATATACCTTGACACCGGCATAGAGGATTGTTCCCTCGCCTATCTTGCAGCGGTCGCCGACGTATGTCTGGGGATATATCTTGGCCCCGGCGCCGATGACGGCACCCTCGCCGATATATGCGAACGCCCCCACATAGGCGTCATCAGGAATCTCGACCCCGGGGGCTATGAACGAGGGTTGCTCGATGCCCTTCTTCTCGACAGCGGTCATCTTGGTCACCATGTCGAGCAGGTGCGCGATGGTTGCGTAGGGGTCATCCACGCGTATCATGGTGGCTGTGACGGGATGCTCGGGCACAAAGTCGCGACGCACGAGTACGACGGACGACTGTGTGTCGTAGATGTGGTGGGTATATTTCGGATTTGCCAGGAATGACAGGGCGCCGGGGTGCCCCTCCTCAATCTTGGCAAAAGTGCCGACGGTGACGTCGGGATTTCCCTCGACATCGCCGCCTATCATTGCAGCAAGCTGTGATGCAGTGAGTTCCATTCTTGCTTGTGTTGGCAGGTTGAAGGTTTAGACTGCGGGGTGATGCGGACACACCACCCCAATTTCACCGCAAAATTAAGCAAATTTCCGCTAACCGCCTACTAAATCCCCAAAAATCGCAGCGGAGAAATCTATTATTACATCTTGTCAATCCCCTCTGAGCATATAGCTGAGGATTGTGATGACGACCATCACGATGATATATAAAGCTATCCCGGCTAATTCTTTCAATTTGTCGAGAATGCGTTCTAAGGTGACTGTGAGCCGGTTGAGTGACGCGATGACCCGGGCGTTGTCCGGGGCGCCGAGGCATCTCACCGCCGGGGTTTGGCAAGTTTCTTGAGTCGGCGGCTCCATTTGATAGCGTCTGTCGGCCTCGGCGCGATGAAATAGTTCTCGCTGTGTGAGAGGAGCTCTCCGTCTATCTGTCCAAGAATCTCCTTATGGATAGATTTTTCGAGTGCTGCCGCCTTTCGCAGTCCGGGGGGAAGTACGCTCCAGTTTTCGTGCTCGTCCTTTGGAAGGGGCAAGTCGGAGCAGTCGCGGACAATCCTGATACGGGGACTGCTGTATCTCGAGACTGCATAGACGATTTGGTCTGCCATGACAATGGGTTGGAGGGTGGTTGTAAAGTTATCGGCAGCCAAGATAATCAGCTCTCCCAACGCTCTCGTCACTGGGTGTTTCCCGTAGCTTCTGTCTTCTCGAATCGCCCTTAGTACTTCGGGATAGTCGCGGAATAACAGCTCCTGAAAGTAGGGCATGTCTTCTCTTGAACAACTGCAAAACATATGTGTGGTTTTGTGTGTGTGGAAAAAGGTTCGTATGAAGCGGAGTCGGTGACGGTCTAATAGTTCATGCCGAATGCCCAGATGGGGACAAATTCTCCATGCCCGTATTCGATGTCGTCGCGCACGACGATGCATTTATCGGCTTTGGCGAGCTGCCGTTTCCCTTTTCCGTGGCCTCCGACCTCGAATGTATAAGGCCCTATCTGGAAATCGGATATGCGTGATGAGGTCACATCATTGCGGACGCGCATCTGGTTGTAGAAAAATGTCTCGCGCAGATTGCCGATGTCTGGTGTCCCTCCGGCAAGGACGCTCATAAGCGATGGGTTGTCGATAAAGACTTTCTCGAGTTTGCCAAGTCCGTGGAGTCCGCCTGTGTCATCGCGTATCTGTCCTATCATGCCGGATTTCTCGAGAAAGTAGAGATAGTTGGGTATGACGTTCTTGCTCACCTTGAGTTCGACGCTGAGATTGAGCATATTGGGCTTGAATGGCGCGAGTTTGCTGATAATGGCCAGAAGGCGTTTGAGCTTGCGTGATGTAGCCGGGGTCATGTCGGCATATTGCGGTATGTCTACCTCAAGTGTCTGAGATACCACCTGCTGTATCCTCACGTCAAAACGGGGCTGTGAGGAGAAGGGGTAATAGCCTTTTCCGAGATATTCTCGGAAAAGGGGTATGGGCCGGATATCTTCGGGTAGTGTGACCTGATTGCCGACAATCTCTGCAAGTGAGGCGGCAGGGAGGTGGATTGACTTGAACAATCCGAGATATTCCCTGAATGACAGGCCCTGCATCTCGAACATAAGGGCGCGTCTGCTCAGGTCGGCAGCCCCACGGCTGATATCGAGTATGGAAGAGCCGGTGAATATGACCTGCAGGTCGGAGTGAATGTCGTATATCTGTTTGAGCTCGCGTGACCATCCGGCATATTTATGTATCTCGTCAATGACGAGATGACGCCCCCCTTCCATCACGAATCTGTCGGCAAGTTCGGTGAGGGTATGGGCGGCCAGATATGTATGGTCGGCAGAGACGTAGAGATATTTGTCCATCTCCTGTCCTTGCGAGAGTATGTGTTGCTTGACGAGTGTGGATTTACCCACTCCCCTCGGCCCGAGAATGCCTATCATGCGGTCTTCCCACGGTATCTCGTTCATGAGATAGCGGTTGAACTCTGTCGGTGTTGCCTGGAGTTCCTCGCGCATATAATTGTATAGAGAGATGTCTATCATAGCAAGTTTTTTGCAAAGATAGCGATTTTTCCCTTTCAAAAGGGAAAAATTTGAGGAAAAAGCACTTTTGAAAGGGAAAATTTTGTGGATTTTTCCCTTTTGAAAGGGAAAACTGGTGCTTGGGCGGGTGCTTGGGCGGGAGCGTTGCTCCCTGAACGGGACTGAGGGATGATATAAAAAACGCCGCCGGGAAGACCGGCGGCGTTGTGTATTGGTGCGTGGTTTATCAGATCCAGCGTACGAAGGCGAAGTCCTGACGGTGGGGCAGGAGGTCGTTCTTGGGATATACGCGGTAGCTGTAACGGAATACTCCAGGATCCTTGAGACGGCTCTGGACGCTGTAGGTCACGATGTTTCCGTCGCGCGATACAACCTCGAAGGGTACGATGTATGCGAGCTTGGTCTCGTTGTCCTGAACCTTGTCGACCACGAGCTCGACGCCGAGGTCGTCGGCGAGGCCGTTGGTGTCGAGTTTGATGGTGGTGGTGAAGGGCTGACCGGTGATGTTGTTCTGGTGCAGGTCCTCCTTGGTGTTGATGTCAAGCACCTTGATGCCGTCCCATGCGGCGGCCACCTTCTGCTTCCATGCGGCAATCTCGCGGGCGAGCGCGTAGTTGTCGGCGGTGAGGAGTGCCGAGCGCTTTGCCTCGGGCTCGTAGAAGCGGGCGATATAGTCCTCGATCATGCGCTGCATGGTGTACTCGGGGGCGATATGGCCGATTGAGCGCTTGATATACTGTATCCACTCGGGAGAGTAGCCCTTGGAGTTCTTGGCGAAATAGAGGGGGATAATCTCGTTCTCAAGCATCGAGTATATTGTGGCTGCGTCGAGCTGGTCCTGCTGGCCCTGGTCGGTGTATGTGCGCTTGTCGGTAAGTGCCCATCCGGCCTTCTCGTCGAGGCGGTAGCCTTCGTACCACCAGCCGTCGAGCACCGAGAAGTTGAGGACGCCGTTCATCTCGGCCTTCTCGCCCGATGTGCCCGATGCCTCGAGGGGACGGGTGGGGGTGTTGAGCCAGATGTCGACACCGGTGACGAGACGCTTGGCCACAATCATGTTGTAGTCCTCGAGGAAGATGATCTTGCCCTGGAACTGGGGCATCCTCGAGATTTCCATGATGCGCTTGATGAGGCCCTGGCCTGCGCCGTCGGCGGGGTGTGCCTTGCCCGAGAATACGAACTGCACGGGGAACTGCTCGTTGTTGACGATGCGGGCCAGACGGTCGAGGTCGGTGAAGAGCAGGTGTGCGCGCTTGTATGTGGCGAAGCGGCGTGCGAAGCCGATGATGAGCGCGTTGGGGTTGATCTTCTCGAGAATCTTGATGACTGCCGAGGGATCGCCCTGGTTGGCAAGCCATTTGGCCTTGAAGTCACGCTTGACAAAGTTGATGAACTTGTTCTTGAGCTGTGTGCGCATAGCCCAGATCTCCTCGTCCTTCACCTTGAAGATGCCTTCCCATGCCTTGGGGTCGCTCTGGTGCGAGAATATTTGCTGGCCGAGCTTTTCGGCGTAGAATGCCTTCCACTCTGATGCGGCCCATGTAGGCATGTGGACGCCGTTGGTGACGTAGCCCACGTGGCTCTCTTCCCACGAGTAGCCCTTCCAGAGTCCGGCGAACATCTTCTTGGATACCTCGCCGTGGAGCCAGCTCACGCCGTTTGCCTCCTGGCAGGTGTTGAGCGCGAAGACGCTCATCGAGAAGCGGTCCTGGCTGTCGGGGTTCTCGCGGCCCATGTTCATGAGGTCCTGCCATGAGATGCCCAGACGTGCGGGGAACTCGTTGAGGTACTTGTGTGCGAGACCCTCGTCGAAATAGTCGTGGCCTGCGGGCACGGGGGTGTGTACGGTGTAGAGCGACGACGAGCGCACGACCTCGAGGGCGGTGTTGAAGTCGAGACCCTTCTCCTGTACGAAGTCGGCCAGACGCTGCAGGTTGAGCAGGGCAGCGTGACCCTCGTTGGCATGATAGATGGTGTGGTTGATGCCGAGTTTCTTGAGGGCGAGCACACCGCCGATGCCGAGCAGGTACTCCTGCTTGATGCGGTTCTCCCAGTCGCCGCCATAGAGCTTGTGGGTGATGGGGCGGTCGAACTCGGAGTTCATGTCAAAGTCGGTGTCGAGCAGGTAGAGCTTCATGCGGCCCACGTTGACACGCCAGATGTGCGAGTAGATGATGCGGCCGGGATAGGGCACCTCGAGGATGACGGGGTGGCCGTTCTCGTCGACAACCTGCTCGATGGGGAGCTGGTTGAAGTTCTGGGGCTCGTAGTTGGCTATCTGCTGGCCGTCGACGCTGAGGGTCTGGGTGAAATAGCCGTAACGGTAGAGGAAGCCGATGGCGGTCATGTCGACGCGCGAGTCGGAAGCCTCCTTGATATAGTCGCCGGCAAGCACGCCGAGGCCGCCGGAGTAGATCTTGAGACAGTTGCAGAGGCCGTACTCCATCGAGAAATACGACACCGAGGGGATGTCCTTGCGCATGGGCTCGGCCATGTAAGCCTCGAACATGTCATAGACGCGTGCGATGCGGTCCATCATCTCCTTGTCGCCCATCACCTCTTCGAGGCGCTCGGACGAGAGCTGCTGGAGCAGCATCACGGGGTTCTCTCCGGTGGCACGCCACAGGTCGTGGTCGAGGTCGCGGAACAGGTTCTTGGCGTCGCTGTTCCATACCCACCAGAGGTTGCGGGAAAGTTTTTCAAGCGGTTTCAACGCCTCGGGGAGCTGCGACTTCACGGTGATGTCGCGCCATACGGGGGCGTTGGAGTTACTTACGGGAAGTTTCATATAATCTATGATATAGTTGGGGAGTTATTTCTTGACTTTAGAGAGGGCCAGGCAGTATGCCTCGTCATAATATGTTATGAAATTGGCCCATGATGCGCGTGCGGCGGTGCGTCGGGCTGCGTTGGCTATGCGCTGCAGAGACTTGGGGGCCTCGCAGGTGAGATAGCGCAGCGATGACGCTATGTTGGCCACTACGTCGCCATAGTTCGAGTCGCCACGTCCGATGACGTTGACTCCGCACTCGTCGAAATAGTTCTCGGATGTGTGGAGCACCCACTGGCCGAAGCCCGAGAGGGATGTGGTGACTGTGGGGACGCCGAATGCCACGCTCTCAAGCGGGGTGTAGCCCCACGGCTCGTAGTATGAGGGGAAGACCGTGGCGTCGGCGCCGATGAGCAGGTCGTAGTACGGGCGGTTGAAGATGCCGTCGGTGCCGTTGAGGTAGCAGGGCACATATATCACGGCCACGCGCGGGTCGACATTGCAGAAGCCGAGCTGACGTATGCGGCATATTACGGCGTCTGAGTCGGGATTGTGGAGCGCGTGTGTGATGACGGGCTCGCCGAGGGGTGTGCCGTCTGATGTGGTACCGCTGTCGAGGCGAGCGCGCAGGTCAGCGCGGGGCTCTCCGGCCCATGCGGGCACCATGACGAAGGCCACAATCTTGCGGCATGCCTCGCCCGAGTGGCGCAGTGTGGCAGCCACGTCGAGGAACACGTCGATACCCTTGTTGCGGTATTCGCAGCGTCCGCTTGTGATGACGATGAATGTGCTGTCGTCGTATGTGTGGCCCGTGAGAGCAGATGCCACCCCAAGCATTGATGCGCGGGCGGCGGCACGCACGTTGTCAAAATCCTTGGGGCCGGGCACGAAATTCTTCTCGAACCCGTTGGGGGTCACTACATCGGGGCGGCGGCCCAGCAGCTGCTCGCACTCGCGGGCTGTGATCTCACTGACGGTTGTGAAGGCATCGGCCTGATGTGCGGCGGTCTTCTCGAGCGAGTGCTTGGCCTCCATGTTGAGCTCGCGGGCCATCTGGTCGCCGTCATAGCGTTCCATCTGGTCGTAGAGGGGCTTGTTGTTGCCGCAGATGCTGCGGCCTATGCTCGTGGCGTGTGTCGTGAACACTGTGGCCACGTTGGGCAGTTTCCATTTCACGTACAGAAGGCCCATTCCTGTTGTCCACTCGTCAAAGTGTGCGACGACGTCAAACTTGACCTTCTTTGGCCGGCCTTTCTGGCCGGGCTTGCGGATGGCGTCGGCGGGGAGTCCGTATCCCGACGCGAGAATCGATTCGATGACTACGCCCGAAGCGTGGGCAAAAGCGCATCCCTCGTCATAGTCGCCATAGGCATGGAGTGAGTCAACACCGAAGCGGCGCCACATCTCGCCGTAGAACTCGTCCTTGACAGCATACATGCCGTCAAACTTAACGAGCACGGCTATGGGACGTCCGGGAATCTCCCACCGTCCCACGCGGACGCTCACACCATCGGGCAGCTTTGCCTCCTTGACCCATCGGGTCAGGCCTTGCACTCCGCACTCCGTGAACCACGGTGAGGGGTTGGCTTCCGTCCATACATCGGGGCCGATGAAGACGGTCTTGTCCTTGTTGACTTTCTGGAGGGTCTTGGCTTTGGTGGAGAGCACTGTGTATATGCCTCCAATCTTGTTACATACTTCCCAGCTTACTTCAAAAAGCAGGTCGGGACGACATGTAGCAGGTGTTTTGTCCATTATAATGTCAATTTTTTCTATTTCAGGGTGCAAAGGTAGCAAAAAAATTCGGAACCGCGCCTATAAATCTTGAAAAATCAGCACACGAGAGGAAAAACAGACCTGCCGGGAGGCTATCGGTATGCATGAGTTAAGGTCACATAGGTATTTCAGACCCAAGAATTGGTAAAATATGCTGCTACCTTGAGGCTAATAGCTGAAAAATTAGTAAGTTTGCATACGAATCTGCTTATAATGATGACAAAAGAGGAATTGCTGGTACGTCTCAGCGATACAGAATGGAATGATTTCGAGGTCAAGGAGGCTTCGGGAGGACTCCCTAAATCTATGTGGGAAACGGTCAGTGCATTTTCTAATACCGCCGGTGGATGGATCGTATTGGGGGTAATGGAGAAGAAAACTGCCGATGGCCCGATATTTACTGTCAAGGGACTGTCAAATCCCGAGCAGATTGAGCAGGATGTAATCGGCACATTGCGCTCGCGTACTAAATTCAATGTTTTCATCTCTTGTCGGACGCAGAGGTTCGATATAGATGGAAAAATGGTGCTTGTGTTCGAGATACCGTTAGCCTCGCATCGCCCAGTCTCGATCAGAAGTACTGGCGAGGTCTATATCCGCACCGGCAGCGGAGATGTTGTCGCCACAGACCTTGAGGTCGATGCTATTGTGAGAGATTGTTCTTTTGGAGCCAAGTCTGAACAGGAGGTGCCTTGGTCAGGGTATGCTGATATAAATCTGGATTCGATTGCATCATATCGCAGTTATCTGCGTGACTTTAACCGACCTCTTTCGTATCCTACTCTTGATGATGCCGGATTTTGCCGTAAACTCAATATCATGCTCTCTTCGGGGAAACTTTCTTATGGTAGCCTGCTGATGTTTGGCAAGAGGGATGCAATATTGCGGGCTTTCCCGAATTTTTGGATTGACTATATGGAGATACCGGGAGATTCGTATGCGACGGCGTTGAAACGTTATACATATCGTATGCCTGAACAGGAAAACATATGGGAAAGTTTTCAATTGATAATGCATCGTTTGCGTAATTTCGTGGATGCTCCTTATGTCGAAGGGCCGGACATATTCGGCATGGAGGATAATTCAAGGCTTTTCTGTCTGCGTGAAGGATTAGTCAATTTCTGTGCCCACTCTGATTTCTTTGCCGCAGCACATCCGACTGTCAGGGTTTTCGATGACAGGATTGTGATGCAGAATCCGGGCCGATTCATACTTGCGGCCGAGGAGTTCAGGACACGAATCCTGTCAATGCCGAGAAACCCAAATATCATAAGGTTTTTCCGTCATCCGAGGTTGTCTGAGAACGCCGGATATGGCATTGACAAGATTTTGAAATGGGAAAGCCTCACCGGGAAGAGTGTTAAGTTTGAAAGTGATATGTTGATTTCAACTGTCACTTATCCTTTGGGGTGTGCAAACATTCTTCATGACTCGGCAAATA
>UMKG01066041.1_pt1 | contig 11958 bp, 8 predicted proteins | sample 1966261 | NCBI WGS metagenome assembly UMKG01 (sample SAMEA4836169, study PRJEB28245) | human gut metagenome | biome: gut microbiome; material: fecal sample | place: Denmark | collected 2008 | reverse complement strand
CGTAAAGGAGGAAAATCATGATTGACTTTTCCAAAATCGAGCAGTATCGGGAGAACAACCGTATTGAGGCGAAGAAAGCCCTTGGCGGTCTGCCCAAAAGCATTTGGGAAACCTACTCTGCCTTCGCCAATACCCACGGCGGCATCATCCTGTTGGGCGTGGAAGAATGGGCGGATAAATCCTTGCACACGGTAGATCTGCCAGACCCTGACAGACTCATCAAGGAGTTCTGGGACATCGTCAACAATCCCAACAAGACCAGCGTGAATGTGCTGTCCTCCAAGGATGTATTTATGCAGGAAGTCGACGGCAATCATATCGTGGTCATCAATGTTCCCCGCGCGGAACGCTCCTATAAACCGGTGTATGTGGACGGAAATCCGCTCTGCACATACCGCCGTAACGGTGAGGGCGACTATCGCTGCACCAAGGAGGAATATCAGGCCATGGTGCGGGACGCATCCGTGAAAACGCAAGACATGCTCATTCTGAGCGAAATGGACTTGACGGTGTTCAACAAAGAAAGCATCCGCAGTTATCGCCAGAGAATGCGCCTCTCCCGCCCCGGCCATGTGTGGGAAGCCTTGGAGGATGAAGATTTCCTCCTGAAGCTGGGTGCTGTCGGTATCGGCTCTGATGGGAAAAAGCATCCCACCTCTGCAGGACTTCTCATGTTCGGCAACGAGTATGACATTGTGCGTGAATTCAACACTTACTTTCTGGATTACCAGGAGCAGTATGACGCTGATACCCGTTGGACTGACCGTATCATATCTTCCTCCGGCGACTGGAGCGGCAATGTGTACGACTTCTATTTCCGCGTCTATAACAAGCTGATTCAGGACATTAAGGTGCCGTTTAAAATGGATGGCGGCACCAGAGTGGATGATACCCCTGTGCATCAGGCACTCCGGGAAGCATTGGCAAATTGCCTGGTTCATGCTGACTATTATGGCAGACAGGGGTTGGTCATCGTCAAAAAGCGTAATAGCATTACGATGTCTAATCCGGGCAGCTTCCGCATCGAAATTGATGCCGCAAAGAGCGGCGGTGTTTCTGATCCGCGTAATGGAGCGATGCTGAAGATGTTCAACCTGATTGATATTGGTGAGCGTGCTGGTAGCGGCATTCCGAATATCTTCCGCGTCTGGCGCGAGCAAAATTGGACAACTCCGGAGATTACAGAGCAACTCGAGCCGGAGCGGACAACATTAACGCTCTTATTCTCCAAGAGTGACGATAAAAAAGCGGCGATAAAGAGTGACGATAAAAAAGCAACGATAAAATCTGCCCGGCAGAAAGAAGAAATCGTTGCATACCTTACTGATCATATTTCGGCCAGAAGTGCCGATATTGCAGAGCTCCTTGGAGTCAAAAGTACACGAGCCAAGAAACTCCTCTCTGAACTGACTGCGGAGGAAATTGTCGTAGCCGAAGGCGGAAATCGAAACAGAACTTATAAGCTGAAATCTTAATAGTCCAGAATAACGGGTAGAAACTTTAGTAAGATACCATTCAGGATATGATCATTGGTGCCTTATTACAGCGAGAAAGGAAACGAAGAAATATGGACAATCAGGTGCATAATCAAATAGTTAGTTTTATATGGGGTATCGCAGATGACTGCCTGCGTGATGTTTATGTGCGCGGCAAGTACCGTGATGTAATCTTGCCGATGACGGTCATCCGTCGTTTGGATGCTCTTTTGGAGGATAGCAAAGAGTCTGTCCTGGATATGAAGAAAAAGTTGGACGCGGCAGGTATCGATAACCAGTGGCCTGCGCTGTGCAATGTAGCAGGACAGGCTTTTTGCAATGCGTCTCCGTTCCGTCTGCGCGACCTTACCAGCCGTGCGAAGAAGCAGACATTGAAAACGGATTTTGAAGCATATCTTGACGGTTTCTCTCCGAATGTGCAGGAGATTCTGGAGAAGTTCAAGTTCCGCAATCAGATTGACACCATGATCGAGGCAGATATCCTCGGTGCAGTCATTGAAAAATTTATATCTTCGGATATTAACCTCAGTCCGAACCCGGTGTACAAAGACGAAGAAAAGACCATTCTCAAGCATCCCGGTCTGGACAACCACGGCATGGGTACGATTTTCGAGGAACTGATCCGTAAGTTCAACGAGGAGAACAACGAGGAAGCCGGCGAACACTGGACGCCACGTGATGTTGTTGAGCTGATGGCAGACCTTATCTTTATGCCGATTGCGGATCAGATCAAGGACGCTACTTACTCCTGCTATGACAAAACCACGCCGAGATTGATACAATTCCATACCTTCAAAAATGCTGTAAATCCGCCGTTCCTGGGCGGTTTTTCTATTTTCAGCACTGTGGCGGCATGGGCAGAACGGCATCCTTGCCAGTAGCGTTTGCAAATTTAGGGGGTACTCTGTAACGATAAAAAAGCTATCGTTACAGAGTAAGGCTATCGTTAAAATGTTGTTGTAGAGTTAAACGAAGTAGATAGAACAGGAGTTCTCGAATTGTTTGGATAAAAAATCGCAACTAAATGCGAGAATCTATTGCAACAAGCGTAGCTTTGTGCTATAATTTTAATTGGATTTTGTGACTCGCAAAATCCGTAGAGTTCATAATGTAGCTGTTAGAGTTGGAGGACAGATATGTCAGTTTCATATAACAGATTGTGGAAATTGTTAATTGATAAAAATATGAGTGTCGCTGATATGCGAAGAGCAGCCGATATTGCGCCAAATACCGTTACTCGGATGAAGAAAGATCAAGAGGTAACTTTGGCTGTTCTTGAAAAGATATGTGCTGTTTTAGATGCGGATTTCGGCGATATTGTAGAATATAAGAAATAGCGTTTATGGAGGTTTCTCATGTTGAAAGATAAAAGCCTAACATATGTGACGCTGTTTAGTTCGGCCGGTGTAGGCTGCCACGGTTTCCAAATGGAAGGATATCATTGCATTGCCACGAATGAAATCATAGAGCGTAGGATGCAAGTGCAACGCTGTAATCATAAATGTGAATTTGATTCCGGTTATATTGTTGGAGATATCACATCCGATGAGATTAAACAGAGAATTTATGATGAGATCCACAGGTGGGAGAAAAAAGGAAATGATCGTGTGGACGTTATCATTGCTACGCCACCCTGTCAGGGCATCAGCGTCATTAACCATAAAAAGAACGGTAAGGAAATAAACAGGAATAGCCTTGTGGTTGAATCTGTTGAGATTATCCGCCGGATTAATCCAAGATTCTTCATTCTTGAGAATGTCATGGCGTTTCAGAAAACACTCTGCATTACACCCGATGGACGGACTGTGCCAATTGGAGAGTATGTCAGGGAGACTCTCGGAAAGGATTATATCATTTCCGGGCGAATTCTGAATTTTATGAATTATGGCTCGAACTCTTCACGGACGAGAACATTGATGATTGGCGTCGATAAGGCCTATCGAAACAACATCACGCCATATGACATTTATCCGGAGTTCCGACCGGAGAAGACACTACGGGAAGTGATTTATGATTTCCCAAGATTGGAATGGGGAGAAATCTGTGCAACGGATTTTTATCACGCATTCCGCACATATAAGCCTGAGATGCGCGAGTGGATTCATGATCTAAGAGAGGGTGAATCCGCATTTGACAATGCTGATCCTGCCAAGCGCCCGCACAGGGTGGTTGACGGCAAAATTGTTGAGAACATTAGGAAAAACCGGGATAAATACACAAGGCAGCCTTGGGACCGCTTTATTCAGTGTGTTCATACCCGCAACGACCAACTGGCTGCGCAAAATACGATTCATCCAGAACAGGATAGAGTTTACAGCATCAGGGAACTCATGGCGATGATGACGATCCCTGACGATTTCCGCTGGGTGGATATGAGCCTCGATGAACTAAATGCGCTTTCGGACAAGGGAAAAAAGAATATTTATAAAAACCATGAAATGAACATTCGTCAGTGTTTAGGCGAGGCTGTACCAACCGAAATCATGCGGCAGCTTGCTGAGGCAATTCGTAGCAAGTTGAGCCAAAAAAGGTGTGAGTCTATTGAAATCAACAGGATCATCGCTGATAATCATTTGGATGAGCGGGAAAGCCTGTGTGCCTTTTTGAGGGATAATCCTCTGAAGTTGGATGTAGCATCGCTTATGCGTATTACGGAGCTTTGCAATGCCCGAAGGGAAAAAAATGCTGCGTTTTACACAAATAAGTTCATTGTGAACGAGATTATGGGGAGTTTACCAACGTTCAGCAAGGATGAAATTCGCATATTAGAACCGTCCGTAGGAGCGGGGAGTTTCATCCCTTTTCTGTTCAAGCGGTATGAAGATGTTCCCCATGTCATCCTGGATGTGGTAGATATCGATCCGGATAGTATTGAGACACTCAATATTATGCTGGAGAAACTTGACATTCCGCAGAATTTTACAATCAACCGCATATGTCAGGATTTCCTTACCTACCATACAACGTATCGGTATGACTTGGCGGTCGGCAATCCGCCTTTCTCGAAACTGAAAAAGAGAACGCCTGAAATTGAAATTTCTCTTGCGTCAAACGCAAACAAAGTCACCAATAATCTCTCGGAGATGTTTTTGGAAAAATGTGCCCGCTGTAGCGATTGTGTTGCCCTGGTACTGAACAAGACATTACTCAGCACAGATGAATTTGAGGAGACGAGAAATCTTCTGCGGCAGATGCGGATGGATACAATTATCGACTTCGGCCGCTATGGTTTCACCGGGGTGTCGATTGAGACCATGTGCCTCATCGTATATCCAAAGATGAAGCCGAAAGAAACAACGGTCTATAGCATGAAGTTCAACCGGAAATCCGTTCGGCAGCAATCTTATTTGACGGATGAGAGATTTCCTTATTTCATCATTTATCGGGATGAGCAGTTTGATAACGTTGCTGATAAACTGCAGTTTGATATGTTCTCAGTGTTTCGTGACAGACAAATTACAAAGTCCATTACGTGTCACAAACAAGATGGTTCTTCCTTGTGGGTAATCAAAGCAAGGAATATTAATGATGATGGACAGGGCGTCACGCACATTTCGGATTATGACGTTTACCTGCCGAAAGAAAAGGCTGTTGGGCTTTCAGCATACCGATATGTAAATGATTATAGTGTTTACCTGACTCCGAATATGACTTATAATCCACGAGTCATTGAGAATCTTCCTGGAACCATTGCGGATGGTTCAGTCGCAGTTCTGATTCCGAAGAAACCGCTGCGGCTTACTAAGAGGCAAAGGGCGTATTTCTCAACAGAGGAATATAGGCGGTTTTACGGGATTGCAAGAAATCTGTCAACGCAGTCCATTAATGTGGACAAGACAAGTGTGTATTTTTATGGGGTGTTAAAAGAAGATGACGAGTAATATTTTACAGAGATTTTTGGATGAACATGATTATGATGTCCGCAAAACAGGAAACGGTCGCTGGATTGACCAGAAGTGTGCCTTGGATGCGGTCTGCTTCGTAGCGGACTGTATCGTGGATTATATTCAGAATGGAGGTCGGCAACCATTCCAGTCGCCGGATATTTGGCACTCCGAGTACGCTATACAGAATGTTCAGCATTTGTTTGGAAAACCCGATCCGACCATAAGGACAACGCTTGACGAATACAATAAGTTCTTCCGTCAACCTATGAAGATGCTGGCGGCAGCGGGGGTTCTACGAGAGGACGGTGTGGTACATAATACTATCCAGTTCAGTGTGGAAAACATGGATGTGTTGGAGTATATTGCGCTCCGTGAGCGAAATTCTTTCGAGTTTCTTTGCCTTTATATCGAAAAGACACTGAAGGATAGTGGCTTGTGGGACAGTTTCGAGACCTTTTTTGAGTTACAGACAAAAGAGTCCCTGCAAGAACTGAAGACCAGGTTCTCTGATTTTTGCATCAGATACACCCCCATCAACACCGCGGTAGAGGCAAACCGCATCTTTATCAAGGTGCTGAATCCGCTCGCCTGCAAACTGCACAAGAAGGGTGTGGAAAAAGGGCATCTTTCAAGGGCTATGATTACCTACGATAAAATCATGTATAACCAGACCAACTGGAGAGATGATGCCGTAGGCAAGGATAAGAATGTTGCTCGTGGTGATTTTAATCCGCAGCCGAAGACCGAGCAGATGTATCAGTACCGCATCAGCAGAGCCATGAAGTATCTTCGCAAATTCAATGACGATCATAGGGACGGTATGTCCGAAGTTCTGGATCGTTTTTCTGTTGGCGAAAAGGCCACACATATGCACCACATCTTTCCTCAGAATGAATTTGAAGAGATTGCTGATTATATTGAAAACCTCATTGCGCTAACCAGCGGACAGCATTTACAGAAAGCGCATCCAAATGGGAATACACGGATTATAGATAAGCAGTATCAATACACCTGTCTTATCGCTAAGACAGAAAGTATTCGGAAAAATATTATGGACAATAAAGGCGAACCAATTATTTATGATTTTGCGGCGTTCATGTATGTTTTAGATGTTGGGCTCAGAACAGATTATTTTGAAGCTCTGCCCTCTTGCGATTTTAATTCTGTCGTAACTGGCATTGAATTCAACTACTAAATAGCCATAGAGGGGAGGGCGTTCGTGTGAGACAAAGCCGATCATTCAAGGAGTATGTTAAAAATAACCTCGACAATCAGATGTGGAGGGCAATTGAGGAATATCTTCCTACGCTTGAACCCTCCGTTCTTGATTTACGCCTTAACAAAGTCCGGAATGTCGGTGAAATAGAGCTTTACGAAACAGAACTACAATTCGTCGATGTGTCTGACCTCCCTGGCTCGAACATAGAATTTGATGTAGTTATGGATGCTACGCTCATTATCCATGATGAAGACCGCTACCATAACGATGAATCCGAGGCGGCGCACCAGTGGTTTATGATTCGATGCCGTGGAGATTTGGATCGCAAACTGAGTGACCTGGAAATCTACGATGTTTGCGTGTACAACAGGCGGAACCACCAGAAACGCCCGATGTCCAATGCGCTTGTCCCAATCATTTATAAGGATAACCTGGAAAAGGAAGCGGAGGCTTTCCTGCGGAAGTATTACAGAGAAGCACTCTTTCAGCCGATGTGGGTCGATCCATCCGAACTGGCAAGACGGATGAAACTGACGGTAGTGCAGCACCGCATATCGGAGGACATGAGTGTTTTCGGGCAGATCTATTTTCGTGAAACAGACGCCAAACTGTACGATGGAGAGAAAAAAGCAGAGACGGTGAAGCACGTCATGCCGGGAACTGTTATCGTTGATCCGAATGTAGCTTTCCAGCGGAACCTTGGTGCTTACAATAATACTATCGTTCACGAATGTGTCCATTGGGAACTCCATAAAAAGGCCTTTGCGCTGGAGCAGCTATATAACGAAGATGCGACCCAAATCAAGTGTAAAGTGGTCGGCGGTGTAGAAGGCCCAAATAATGACGATACAAAGTGGATGGAATGGCAGGCGAACGCTCTTGCTCCCCGCATCCAGATGCCGCTTGCCATGTTCAAGCGGCAGGCATCTGCGATGATTCGGAAATACCGCGATGAACTGGGTATTTTTGAACTGTGTGAATTGATGCCCTTTGTCATCGATGAGTTAGCCGCTTTCTTTATGGTTTCCCGGACGGCGGCAAAGCTGCGTATGATTGACGCCGGCTATGAGGAAGCGGCGGGAGCGTTTATTTACATAGACGGTCATTACGTCAAGCCCCACGCTTATAAGAAGGGTTCGATCAAACACAACCAGACCTATTCCATTCCGGCAAAAGATGCCGCCATCCAGAGCATTATCAACCCCAAGCTGAAAGATGCCGGTCATTATATCTATATTGATTCACATTTCGTTCTGAATCACCCCAGATATGTGATTCAAGATGAAAACGGCGAGACTCAGATGACGCCCTATGCGCGTTATCATGTGGATGAGTGCTGTTTGGCATTTGACCTGTCCATCCGGGGTAAAGTCGAGGAAAGCTATCACCGGGAATGTTTTCTGAACCGTGACAAAGGCTCTCCCATCGACTTTGATATTGTGTATAAGGGAGAAAACGGGGAACTTGATGCGGAAAGCCGGAAAAAACTCATCCGTGATACAGTTTTGGAGGAAGCCAAAGTACTGGACGGTCTTCCAAATAACTATACTAAAGCCTGGAAAGAACTGTTGAAATGGAGAGGCATCTCACAGGCAGAATTATCCCGCCGTACAATGATTACCGAAAAGACGATTGGAAATATAATTAACGGTGAGACATCGGGAACGCTTAATAATGTGGTGCTGATGTGCCTTGCCGCTCACCTCCCCTGGGATATGAGCGATTATCTGATTCAGCGCTCTGGGCATCAATTTCGGTTCAGTAACGATGACCACATTTGGTATCGTTTCGTGCTTATGCATATGAACTCAAAGTCAATTCCGGAAATACAAGCGTTCCTGCAGGAGCAGGGCGCAAGCCCATTATAAAAAATAAAATTTTTGGAGGAGCCCCTATGAACGAAAATGTGCGCCTTGGTGACGGCGTTGCGGATGAAGCAAAATCCGAGGCGAATAATAGGCTAAAAGAACTGGCCAGAATAACAGTCAATATGATCTTTGATGATTTGGAGAGGCGGGTAAAAGACTTCCCGGATACGATCAAGCGGCTACGCAATAATCCAGAAGTGGAACAGAAGGTGGATGCGTTATGGTCTGAGCAGCTTTTTGAAGAAGGGCTCGCTCCCAAAGGATATAGCGGCCTGCCTGACAAGTTGCTGATTGCCAATCTCCATCAGGATGGATATTTGAATGGAATGTATGTAGGCTATATCCTTGCAATGATGGCGCTGGTAGATAATGACGCCCCTAAAGATATGATTCTTGCCGTTCGTGATTACATCCGGCCTAATCTGCTGGGGCATCACTTTAATGACCGGGAGGAGTTTATCAGCCAATACAAAAGTGAAAAATATAGCTGGGTGGAAAAGGAAAAAGCTGATCACAAGGAAGCCCAATAGATAAAGAGCGGGCTTACAGCAATTTTTTATTTTTGCACCCGAAAACATGGAAATCCGATTACCATGCTCAAAATAATATGGAAAGCGCCTGACAGAGCCATATGTGACCTTAACGGTCATGTATGGCTCTATTTTTTTGCCTTTTTTCAGGGGCTATAAGCGTCAAACATGGAAATGTGCTTACAATTCCGGGTCCTGCGCAAAGCGGCTAAAATGGAATTATCAAAGGGAACACCTTTGAAATAAATCAAATCCGCTTTGTGAAGTACGCGCGTTAAACAGAGCGGTGGATACATACGGAAGTCTGAAACTGGCGTTATTGTGCTGGTTCGGAAAATCCGATGTCCACCGTTTTCTCGCCATGCCCTCACAAGGTTGCCGGAGTCGGTGTGTCATCAGATGCACCGGCTTTCTTCGTGTCCACCGCTCGATGGGCGGTGAAAGGACACGAAATGAAAGCAAATCAGAGTAACACAGAGTCAAAGAAGTTCCAGATTCCGATGGTGGTAACCGATGAGGTCATCCACGATTTCGGTATTAAGCCGGAGGACGTCACCTGGCGGCGCATCGGCAACCGTAAATACCGGGTGGTCATGGTGGACTCAACCGAGGAGGAATACCGGGCCTACATGGCGCCAATCTGGGCGGAAATCAAACGGGAAGACCGGGATGGCCGCTGCATGGTCAAGGGCAAAAACGGCAAGCTGATCCGCTGCCCGGAAAGTAACCGCTGTGAGGGGTGCAAGCACTTTTCGGAGGCCAGCCGTGAGCGGAATAAGCCCGCCTCCCTCTCCGTACTGATGGATGAGGGTGCGGAGCCGGCCGCAGAAGGGTCATTTGAGGAAGATGTTATCTACGAGACGATTCTGGAAGACCTTATCGCCATGCTCAGCGAGATAAAGCCCAAGTACGGCAGGATCTTCCGTCTGCTCTATGACGGAGCCACCCAGCAGGAAATGGCGGACGAGCTTGGCATCAAGCAGCGGACGGTGTCGGATGACATTAAAAAAATCCGCAGCCTGGTGCAGCCGCTGGTAAAGGACATTTTCAACCGTTAAAAAGTGGGCGGTGCTTATCATCACGATAGGCGCCGCCTTTTTCAGTCCTTCTTATAAAACATGGTTTCATAGCCGTCCGCCCGGAGATTCAGACCTTTGATCCACGGCGGTGTCCTTCCCATCTGCTCACAGATGGCGTCCAGGGATACGTCCACACTGCACTCGATGATCAGCTCATCGTGGACATGGCCGACGATAAAACAGTGGGACAGCGTCCGTATGGCATACATGAGGATATCCCTGGAGATGGCCTGGACGATGTTTTCCACAAATTTCGGGCCGTAGGATTCGATGCGCTCCCACTTCTTTGTACTGCCAACACCCTCATAGGTGACGGAATCACCGCCGAACTTGTTTGTCCCCATCTTCGGCTTCACATAGCAGAGCTGCCGGCCGGAAGGCAGAACGATGAAAAGCATCCCGCTGCGGTAACGGAACCGGATGCCGTGTGTCTCTGTGTCCAGCCGCTGGCGGACGGTGGTTTTCACCGCATTGTCCACATCCCACCAAAGCTGCACGATGTTCGGATTGGAGGTGCGCCAGGCGTCTACGAGGGGCTGGAGTTCTTCCTCAGTCATTCCGGCTTCTAAGGCTCCCATGGCCTTCAATGCGCCAACGGAACCTCCGTACCCGCAGTTGTGGACAAGTTTTCCCGATACGGTAAAACGATGATGCTCTCCGGCATTTCGTATGTCATAAAGTCGAGCCTTGCGCTGATGCCTTTCCAGTTTTTCCGCCTTTCGAATACAGCCTTTTCCGCGTCCCGAATGATCTCGTCCCTGGTCAGCCCCTGGGAGAGCTTGCGGATTACAACCGGCTTGGCATAAGGCCAGTACATCTGCGAAAAATGACTGAGTACGGTGCATCTCTTGTTGCTGTTGTTTTCCGTATGGGTTACAAAGCGGAGATTGCCCGGCGCATAATCTTTGTTGTTGTCGATACGGTCGATTTCGAGTTCCCTTTTCGGAAGTCCGTAGGTATTCAACAGGTAAAGCCCTGCTTCTTTTACGCTCGGAAACATAAATTTTATTCCCCGGCCACCGTAATTTCGGTATCCCGGATCGTTTGGATTCTCGCATCGCTGTTTTGCCGCTGTCAGCCGCCTGTCCAGCCAAGAGGGAATCATACGTGGCTGTGAGCATCTCTGGCAGCCCTTGGATTTTCCGGTTCTGAGGTTGGTAAGACACTGCCACTGGACTGAGCCGCATCCTGTGCATTGCGTCAGTACATAGCAATGGTTCATCGATTTGTTCCAACGTTTCTCGACGCTGATAATCTTCCCCCAGCCGTATCGCTTTCCTACCATCTCCGGTTTGTACGAGATGTGCGCCGCAGGCGGCGGCGAGTCCAAACTGTACCGGCTCCGGTTTCCCCTCGACCCATACGAGGTGGTCTGGGGTCGCTCTAAGTCCTTCATAATCTATTACCTCACGTTCTCCTTTATATATGACACCTTCATGGGTTACCCAATTTTGCCCATCCCACAGCCTATGGTCGGTAGTTACAGCCTCAATCGGAATCAGTCCTTTATCTGTAAGGACAAGCTGCCCTTCTGCAATACAGGCAAGTTCCGCCTGCTTGCCTTTCTGCCTCAGATAGGCGTTCTGCCCGTGCTTTTCCACCGGCACATGGAACATTGCGGAGGCGCTGGCGCAGTAGATGTCGCCGTTCTCCGCAAAAACCTTCAGCCGCCAGGACTCGCCGGCCAAAAATGAAAGCACCCTGGCTTCGATGGCGGAAAAGTCGGAAACGATGAATTTGTACCCGTCCCTCGGCACAAACGCCGTGCGGATGAGTTCCGACAGGACTTCCGGTACGGAGTCATACAGTGCTGAGAGCAGGGCGTAATCGCCGGAGCGGACAAGGCTTCTCGCGTCCTCCAGATGTGCCATGTGGTTCT
>UMKG01044363.1_pt1 | contig 12034 bp, 9 predicted proteins | sample 1966261 | NCBI WGS metagenome assembly UMKG01 (sample SAMEA4836169, study PRJEB28245) | human gut metagenome | biome: gut microbiome; material: fecal sample | place: Denmark | collected 2008 | reverse complement strand
CCGCCGATGCCCTTGCCCCGCAAAGGCTGGGCTGTCTGCCCGCAGGCCATGTAGGCCTGCCTGTTCGCAAGGGCATAGGCCCCTACCGTGCAGATCGTTTCACTTCCCTGCCGCAGCGCCCACACAAGGGCTTTGCCGCGGGTGCGCTTTGTGCAAAGCTCGGAGTAAAAGTCCTCCTGCTTTGCCGTATCCGCCGGGTAGAGCGCCCGTGCCACATCCATGGCAGAGGGTTCTCTGTCAAGGGTCAGTCCGGCCCAGAGCGTCTCGTCTGCAGCGGGCAGCGGCAGAGCCTTGCCGGGTGCAAGGCCGAATACAGTCAGCGTTTCAGCTTTGCACCACCCGGCAGGCGGTGGGCATTCGTTTTCGTCTAAAATGATGCTCTCACACCCGCAGAAAGCCAGAAAGCTGGCCAGCTCTTCCGGGTTTGCGTGCCCTGCTGCCCATGCGGTGCTGCCGCTGAGTTCCAGCGCCAGTGTAGGTCCTGCGTAGAATCGCCACGGCTGGCTTTTGCTAAAAAGGGCAAGATTCAGCGGCAGGGTCGCCCCCAGCACCCATTTCCCCCCGCAGGCATTTAAAAAGCGGGCGCGGTGGGCTTTTGTGCTGACCTGCGCGATCACTTCAGCTCGTTGACGATCTTCTTGAACTCGCGGCCGCGCACCTCAAAGTTGGGGTACAGGTCAAACGATGCGCTGGCCGGGGACAGGATGATGATGTCACCGGGCTTTGCGCAGGCACGGGCCAGCTCCACAGCGTGCTGCATGTTGTCGGCGTGCTGGATGGGCAGCTCTGCTTCGTTGAAGTTCGGGTCCTCGCGCACAGCCTTTTCGATGCGGGGGCCGGTGGCACCCATCAGCACAAGGTTCTTCACGTGGGCCACCACTTCCGGTGCCAGCGGCTCATAGGGAATGTGCTTGTCGTAGCCGCCAGCGATCAGAATGACCTTCTGGTTAAAGCTGCGCAGACCGGCAATGGTGCGCGTCGGGCTGGTGCCGATGGAGTCGTTGTAGTACAGCACGCCGTCCAGCGTGCGCACCGGCTCAATGCGGTGCTCCACACCGGTAAAGGTGCTGCCCACCTTCTGGATGGCTTCCACGGGCACCTCGCCCCACACGGCAGCGGCAGCAGCCAGCAGGTTTTCAATGTTGTGCAGGCCGCGCAGCTTCACGTCCTTCTGGGCCAGGAAGGGGGTCACAACGCCATCCTCGGCCATGCAGAGCATGTTGTCCTCCTTGCGCAGGAAGGCACCGTTGTCGGTATCGTGCAGGCGGGTGAACCACACCTGCTTGCCCTTGCAGTCGGACTGCATGGAACGGCTGATCTCATTCTCATAGCCCAGCACAGCGCGGCAGGGCTGCTTCTGGTACAGCAGGATGTTGCGCTTGGCATCAATGTACTCCTGCATGTCCTTGTGATGGTCCAGATGGTTGGGGGTGACATTGGTCACCACGGCAATGTTGGGGCTGGAATGCATGCTGATGAGCTGGAAGCTGGAAAGCTCCACCACAGCCACATCCTCGGGAGCCACCTCGGGCAGCATGGGCAGCAGAGCTGCGCCGATGTTGCCGCCCAGATGCACCTTGCGGCCTGCGGCCTCGTAGAACTTGGAGATCAGGGTGGTGGTGGTGGTCTTGCCGTCGGAGCCGGTCACGGCTACGATCTCGCAGGGGCAGAAGTCGAAGAACAGCTCCACCTCACTGGTGACCATGGTGCCTGCGGCCATGGCATCCTGCAGGGGCTTTTCAAAGTAGCCCACAAAGCCCGGGGTGCGCATGATGATATCCTGACCCTTGAAGCCATCCAGATAGTTTTCGCCCAGGCTCAGGTCAATGCCCAGCTCCTTGATGGTTGCAGCGTAATCGCCAAAGTCCTCCACGCTCTTTTTCTGGTCGCACAGGGTCACATGGGCACCCAGCTCCACAAACTCCTTGATCAGGGTCTTGTGGCTGACACCGGCACCAATGAAGGCCACTTTTTTGCCTTTGATGAGTTCAATCAGTTTCTGCTGATCCTTCTGCATAAAAACAGTTCCTCCTCCATAATATCGTATTCAGAACGCACCTCAAAACGGGTGCAGAGATGTTTCGCTGTACCATTATAGTCCATTTAGCCGCAATTGGCAACGGAAAAACGCCCTTTTTGCCCCAAAAAGTAAGGTAAATTCACAATTCTGCAATTGTATTTTGCCGCTGTTTCTGCTACACTTGTCGAAGTAGAGTGCTTTTTGTATACAAGAAGCCTTTTTTCGCAAATACCATAGAATGAGGTCATCCCCTTGAAACAGTTCTTCCGTATTACCGCAGCAGTGCTTGCTGCTGCGTTCCTGCTTGCGCTCACCGGCTGCGGCAGCAGTTCCAGTGCGCCAAGCTTTACATGGTTCGTGGATACCATTCCCGCAAACCTTGACCCGCAGGTGGCTTCTGCTGCCCCGGACGTGATCGCCTGCGAGAACCTTTACAGCGGGCTTGTCCGCAAAAAAGCGGATGGCGAGATCGTGCCCGATCTGTCCGAGAGCTGGACGATCTCCTCCGATGGCAAGACCTACACCTTCCAGATCAAGGACGGCCTGACCTACAAGGCCGTCAAGGGCGCTTCCACGGATCACACCATCACTGCCGAGGACTTTGTGTTTGCATTTCGGCGCATATTCCAGCCGCAGACAAATTCCCCTTATGCCGTGGAGTTTGCCGCCCTTGAGAACAGTGCTGCCGTGCTGGCTGGCACAGCCGATGCCAGCACGCTGGGCGTTTCGGCCGCCGACCCGCTGACGCTGGTGTTCCGCCTGAGTGAAAAGGACGACAACTTCCTTGCCAAGCTCACCCTACCCGGTGCCATGCCCTGCGATGAAGCATTTTTTGAGAGCACCCGCGGCACCTACGGTCTGACCGCCAAGACCACCCTTTCCAGCGGCAGCTTCTATCTTTACAACTGGACGGCCAGCGGCCTGTTCCTGCACCGGGATGTCTCCTCCCCCATGATCGGCAGCCTGCGTCTGGTGCAGAACACCGGCAGCACCGGCAAGAGCGCCGCCCAGCTCATTGCAGACGAAAAATGCTCCGCCGCGCTGGACGACACCGGCGAGGATACCTCGCTGCAGTCGGTGGATTACTCCGACACCACCTGGGCACTGCTGTTCAACAGCGCCGAAGATTCTGTGTTTGCCGATCAGGAACTGCGGCAGGCGCTTGCCGGCATCGCCCGGGAGAATGTGGATGTGCCCTCTTCCGGTCTGTACACCGCTGCCGAGGGTCTTGTGCCCACCGGCCTTTCCGTGGACGGCATCGATTACCGCAAGTCTGCCAGGAACCCGCTGCCCACCATCACCGACCCCCGTACATTGTACCTGAATGCACGGCAGGGCATGGCCAGCTCGGATTTTTCCGGCGTGACCATCCTGCTGCCGAAGGAAGCCGGCCTGACCGAACTGGCCGAGCAGATCAACGGCGCATGGCAGAAGGACTGCTCCCTTTTCTTCTCAGTGGAAGAGGTTCCGCAGGAGGAGTTCGACAAACGCCTTGCAGCGGGCAGCTACACCATTGCGCTGGCTCCCATCCGCGCCGAAGGCGGCAGCGTATACCAGATGCTGCAGCAGTTCACGGCCGAGGGCGGCGGCCTGACCGGCTGGTCCGACCCCATCTACTCTCAGCGTCTGGCCGAGAGTGCCCAGCAGACCGGCAGCGCCCGCTGTGCCCTGCTGGCCGATTGTGAGCGCCAGCTGCTGGAAGGCTGCGCCGTGGTGCCGCTGCTGGGCCAGAACAGGCGTCTACTGGTGGCGGACGGCATCACCGGCCTTGTGTTCGACCCCTTCACGCCGGTGCTGGACCTGACCGATGCCCAGAAAAACTGACATTCTCCGGCCCTTGACAATCCCGTCCCTCTTTGCTACAATAAATGAGCAACTTGCAGGGTTAGCTCATCCGGTAGAGCGGCTGCTTCCCAAGCAGCAGGCGGCGGGTTCGGGTCCCGTACCCTGCTCCAAAAACAAACGGCAAACCGTGGAATATCGGTTTGCCGTTTTTGCTTACAGCCGCTCCCTGCAAAATACGAAAGGACTCTGCCATGATCTTTGTTCCCCTGCTGCATTACTTCAAATGCAAAAATTCCTACAGCGGCAACGAATACGGTCTGCGATACCGGATGATCCCCGGCAAGCGCACCGTGCCGGACCCGGACGGCGGCGAGGGTGCCACAAAAGAGGAAAGCATCCTCACCGTGGACTACTGGCCGGACCCCTGGACCATTGAAAAGACCGACCCTGCCCTGCGGGTGCATAAGGTGTTTCCGCTCACCGACGAGGGCCGGGAGGCCACAGCCGCTTTTTTGCAGGACGCGTTCAATGCCGATCCTGACCGCTGGAAAAACTGTCCCAGCATGATGGACAGTGACCCGTGGGAGCCGCCTGCTGCCGAAGCCGAGCCGGACAAGCCGAAGGAATAAAACATGATCTATCGTTTAAAAGAACTCAAGGGCGATACCATTGCAGTGCCGCAGCTGGTGTTTTCCAAACTGGGCATCGCCGAAGAATACAATGTGCGCGTGGCTCTGTATGTGCTGGCGACCGGCATCACCGACCCGGACAAGATCTGTGCCGACCTCAAGTTGCGCAGCCGCATCAGCGCCGAGAGCGCCCTCTCCTTCTGGGCAGGCGCTGGCCTGCTGGAGCGGTACGAAGAGAACGCTGCACCGGGCGAGGAACCCAGCGCCCCCGCACCCATGACCTGGGCCGAGATCGCTGCGGCCAGCCGCACCGACCCCATGATCTCCAGCCTGATCGACTGCGCACAGACCGGCTTTGCCCGTCCACTGACCCACAGGGAGATGGAAAAGCTGGTCAACCTTTATATGCAGGAGGGCTTTGCGCCGGAGACCGTGATGCTGTGCACCGCCTACGTTGCCAGCACCGGCCGCAGCACCATGGCCGCCGTAGTGCATGAGCTGAAAGTGTGGCGCACCGAGGGCGTGGAGACCGGTGAGCAGGCCGATGCCCACCTCAAACTGCTGGCACTGCGCCAGAGCCGCGAGCAGTATGTCAGCGGCCTTCTGAACATCCCAGAAAGCGAGCTGACCCTTGGCGGGCGCAAGGCCATCGCACGCTGGTACGAGGTTTACGGCTACGACGATGCCATGGTGCAGGAAGCTGCCGTGCAGGCCGGGTCCAAGCGCGACCTGTGGTACTGGAACAGTATCCTCAAAACATGGAACGCCAAGGGCCTGCGCACCGTGCACGATGTGCGCAGCCCGGTGGCTGCTGCAGGCGCAAGCCGGAACCTCCGGGTAGACCGCGAAGCCCCCAGCGGCAACGATTTCCTCAAGAACGCTGCCCGCCGCCGTCCGTTGAAAAAGAAGCCGGAATAAGGAGGAGCCATGCGTACCAAAAACGAACTGTATCAGGAAGCCATGCGCACCGTGGCCGCCCGGCGGCAGGTGGCCAGAGCCAGAGCCGAGGATGCCCGCGCCGAAGCCGAAGCCGCCATTCCCGCCCTGCGCCATGCAGAAGAAGAGGTGCGGGTGCGGGGCATCCGCTGCGCACTGGCCGGTGCTGCGGGCAAGGACCGCACCGAAGCTGCCGCCGCCCTTGCCGATGCAAAGCAGAAGCTGACCGCCCTGCTGGCACAAAGCGGACGGCCCGCTGATGCACTGGAGCCGCGCTTTGTCTGCCCCAAATGTCAGGACACAGGCAGCGTGAATGGCCGCACCTGTGAGTGCGTGCACAAGGTGATGCAGCAGCTGCGCCGCAAGGAGATCGAGGCGCTGTCCAGCCTGTCCATTGCAAGCTTTGACACCATGGAGCTGCGCTATTACCCGAATCGTGCCGATGAAAAGGTGGGCGGTGCCATCCGCCCTTACATGGCCGATATGCTGGCAGACCTGCGCAGCTACGCGGAAGAGTTTGACCACCACAGCGAGAGCCTGATGCTGTTTGGCAATGCGGGCCTTGGCAAGACCCATGCGGCCCTTGCCATTGCGGGCATCGTGCTGGAAAAGGGCTACGATGTGATCTATGTTTCCAGCCCGGACTTTTTCTCCAAGCTGGAAGGGCTGCACTTTGGTGCAGACCCGGCAGGCGAGGAGGAAACGCTGATGCAGACCGCTGCCGGGGCCGACCTGCTCATTCTGGATGATCTTGGCTCGGAGTTCAACTCCGCCTTCCTCATCAGCAGCCTGTACAGTCTGCTCAACAACCGGCTGGGTGCAAAGCTGCCCACCATCGTCACCACCAACATCACTGACGGTGCTCTGCTGGAAAAGCTGTATACCGAAAAAATTTCCAGCCGCCTTTCTGCCTTTGTCCCCTGCCTTTTTGCAGGCGATGACATCCGCACACAGAAAGCAGCTGAATAAAACAAACGGCAATGCAAATGCATTGCCGTTTGTTTTATTTAAAACTCTAATACCGGACTCATTTCGTTGCGGCGCTGTGCCTGCACGATGCAGTCCTTCTCCGGCACAACGCCCGCCGCGCCCAGCGTGTTGAACACGGTCTGCAGGGCAAGCGCAGGCGTGTTGTTCTCCTGCGAAAGATGGCACAGCGCAAACTTTTTGCACCCTTCCTGAATGAGTTCCAGCAGCTTTGCCGAGCACTCGTCGTTGGAAAGGTGGCCCCGGGTGCTTTCAATGCGTGCCCGTAAGTAATAGGGATACGGCCCGCTGCGCAGCATGTGCAGGTCGTAGTTGCTCTCCAGTGCCACAAGGTCGCAGCCGGAAAGCGCCTCGTGCACCGGCGGCGTGAGCACGCCAAGGTCGGTTGCAATGGTCATGGTCTTGCCGTCCGGGGTGTGGATGCGGTAGCCCACACAGGGCACATCGTGGCTGGTGGGAAAGCTCTGCACACCAAACGCACCCACGTCCTCTTCCCTGCCTTCCAGCTCGTGCAGCTCACAGCTGGCCGGTACAATGCCGTTGCTGTCCAGAAAATCCAGCGTTGCCGCTGCACCGTACACCGGCAGCGTGTTCTTTTTGAGGAAGGTGGAAAGCCCCTTCACATGGTCGCTGTGCTCGTGGGTGACAAGGATGCCGTCGCAGTCACTGACGGCAAGGCCCAGCGCCTTGAGCGCCGCCGAGGTAGTGCGCACGCCCTTGCCCATATCCACAATGAGATACCGCTGCCCGCAGCACACCACACTGCTGTTGCCGGAGGAACCCGAATATAACGAGATGAATTCTGCCATGAAAAACCTCTGATACACTCAAAAACAGCCCGCCGCATATGCAGCAGGCTGTTTGCTTTTTATAAGTTACAGTGCCTGATCCAGTGCAGCGGGCATACGCTCCACCTTGCTGATGTCTGCACCCAGACCGCGCAGCTTTTCCACGATATTCTCGTAGCCGCGCTCGATGTGGCCGATCTCCTCGATCTCACTGGTGCCGTCTGCCATCAGCGCAGCCACCACCATGGCAGCGCCTGCACGCAGATCCAGTGCGCGCAGCGGTGCAGGGGTGAGCTTATCCACGCCCTCAAACACAGCCACCTGACCGTCCACCTGCACGTTGGCACCCATCTTGCGCAGCTCGTCCACATAGCGGAAGCGGTTGTCCCACACGCTCTCGGTCACGGTGCTGGTGCCCTTGGCCACGCTCAGCAGCACGCCCATCAGGGGCTGCATGTCGGTGGGAAAGCCGGGATGCGGCATCGTGTTGATCTTCAGCGGCAGAATATCGCCGGTGCGGCGCACACGCACAGCATCGTCAAATTCTTCCACCTCCACGCCTGCACGGCGCAGCTTTTCGGTAATGGGTTCCAGATGCTTGGGGGTGACGTTCTTCACCAGAACATCGCCGCCGGTGGCAGCAGCAGCCACCATGTAGCTGCCAGCCTCGATCTGATCCGGGATGATGCTGTAGGTGCAGCCGTGCATCTTTTCCACGCCGCGCACCTTGATCACATCGGTGCCTGCGCCGCGGATGTTCGCACCGCACATATTCAGGAAGTTTGCCAGATCCACCACATGGGGTTCCTTGGCACAGTTTTCCAGAATGGTCTGGCCCTTGGCCATTACAGCGGAGAGCATACCGTTCATGGTAGCGCCCACGCTGACCTTATCAAAGAAGATGTGTGCACCGTTCATCTCCTTGGCGCGCACGCTGATCATGCCGTAGTCCACGCTGTCCTCTGCGCCCAGAGCACTGAACACCTTCAGGTGCTGGTCAATGGGGCGGGGGCCGAGGTTGCAGCCGCCGGGCATGGCCACCTGAGCCTTGCCAAAACGGGACAGCAGTGCGCCCAGAAAGTAGTAGCTGGCGCGCATCTGGCGGGACAGGTCGTCCGGGACGTTGGTGCCGGTCAGATGGGTGGTGTCGATCTCGTAGGTGTTGCGGTTGATCATTTTGATCTGTGCGCCCAGAACGCTGAGGATCTTCAGGCTCACCGCCACATCACTGATATCCGGCAGATTCTCGATCACACAGACATCCGCTGCCAGAATGGTTGCAGGCAGGACGCCCACCGCCGCATTTTTGGCACCCGAAATGGTAACTTCGCCGTGCAGGGGCTTGCCGCCCGTAATAACAAATTTCTCCAATTTTATGATCTCCTTGTCGGAGGCCCGCAGCCGCAGGCCTGTTAAGGTTCCTGAAAGCATTTTCCATAAAAGCTGCCTGATGTGCATGGGCCATAAGGCCGTACACGTACAGCTATCTTATTATACACAACTTTCACAAAAAAGCAAAGCCCCACTTGGTGTTGTTTTATTATTTTCTGTTTTGCCCATTTTCGCGCAGGATATTCCAAAATTTTGATTTCTTTTTCAGGTATTTTACAAAAAACAGATACATTGCTGTTGCGCTTTCTTTACCAGATGTGGTCTTCGCACCGAGTCTCAGTGATCCAGCCCAGCTGGTAGGTAGCCACCAGCTGCTTGAGGTCGTGCACACGCTCCCGCAGCACCTCGCCCTCGTCGGTGTCCTCCACGAGAATGCGATGATTTTCGGTTTCCAGAATGTTTTTCTGGGAAATGATATCCAGATTATCCTTCACCGCTTTCTCGGCACTTTCAAAGGGCTGATGGGTGCGCAGGGACATGGTGCGGCTGGAATACACCAGCGTGTAGCCCGCAATGCCGGTCTTTTCGTGGTAGGCACGGCAGAAACCGCCGTCGATCACCACCAGCCGTCCGCCGCCCTTGATGGGGCTTTCGCCGTTCTTTTCCCGCACCGGCACGTGGCCGTTGACGATGTGACTGGCACCGGGCAGGCCAAACTCGGCCAGAATGCGGCGGCAGACGGCCTCATCGTTATACCATGTATAATAGGGGTCCTTCACCTCGGTGTGGGTGGAAGCGTCCTCTACATAGAGCCGCTCAAAGGTGGTCATGGCACTGCGGCCAAACAGCGGCGAAAGCTTGCCGCACCACAGATACCACAAAAAATCCTGTCCGCTCTGGCGGGCAGCGCTGCCTTCCGGTGCATAGTAGCCCCGGCGGGCGCGGGCATCGCAGTAGTCCATCAGTGCGCGGCCGGAGTAGTAGCGGCCCTCAAAGCGCTCCATGGCAAAGGTGCCGCGGCTGGTCATGGGCACAGCGCCATGGTAGAGCAGGTTGCCGTTCTCAATGTGGTACACGCTGCCCTTTGCATAGAGAAATTCAACATGCTGCTGCAGTTTTTCGCTCTGGCGGAAGGACTGCACCAGCTTGCGCAGCACCAGCTGTTCATCCGGGTGCAGTGCGGCCGGGTCGGCGGGGTCCACCGTGGGGAACGAGGTATCCCGCAGCGGATACTCCTTTTCGCCGATCTTTACCGTGTGCTTTTCCCAGTCGATGCGGCGCAGATAATCTCGCTCCTGCATCTGGAAGTCCGGGTTGCGGTCGATGACATGGCACTCCAGCTTGAACATCAGAATGCTGATGGCCTTGTGCATCACGGCACAGCGGTGCAGCATTCCCCTGGTGTAGGGGCCGCGGGCCGCATCGGTATGAGGCATCCAGATGGAAAGATCATCATTGCCGTAGAACTGCTCGGCCATGCGCTGCAGATGGCGCAGGTTGATGCCGTAGCAGTCCTCCAGCATTCCGTGGTTATGATAAGCCAGCGTGGTCTTGAGCACCGTGCAGATGCAGATGGGGCTGCCCGCAGCGGCACCCATCCATACTACATCGTGGTTGCCCCACTGGATATCCACATTGTGGTGGCGCATGAGCAGATCGAGGATGATATCCGGGCGTGGGCCGCGGTCGAACAGGTCGCCCACGATGTGCAGCTTGTCCACTGCCAGATGCTTGATCAGCTCGCACAGCCGCACGATAAAGTGGTCGGCACGGCCATTTTCAATGATGCTGCCCACGATCTGGCCGTAGTACAGATCCTTGTCGTGATCCTCAAAATGGGCGTGGAGCAGCTCGTCCAGAATGTAGCCGCAGCTGGCAGGCAGGCATCTGCGCACATGGTCGCGGGTATGCTTGGAGGACACCAGACGGCAGATATCAATGAGACTCAGCAGCGTTTCGGTGTACCACTGATCCAGCGCTTCCTCACTGGTACAGCGTGCCTTGAGCTGGGGCAGCTTTTCGTTGGGGTAATAGATCAGCGTTGCAAGCTCGGCGCGGGTATGCTTCGGCACGGTATCGCCCAGCACCTGATCCACTTTTTCGCGAATGACACCGGAAGCGGAATTCAGAATATGCACAAAAGCTTCATTCTCGCCGTGCAGGTCGCTCATGAAGTGCTCGGTACCCTTGGGCAGCTTGAGCAGTGCCTGCGTGCTGATGATCTCGCTGGCTGCCGCCGCCTGCGAAGGATAATCCCGCGAGAGCAGGGTCAGGTACTTGAGATTATCGCGGATCTCATCGGTTTCGGTGCGCATGGTCTCCTCCATCACAACGTTCTCTCCGCCGCAGTCCGCCACACGGACCTTGCAAAGATGTTGCTTTCCATATGTATTATTTTTTCCTTATCTTAAAGTATAGCACGTCCGGGGCGAAAAGTGGTATACTGGGGCTGACAAACTTTCAGCAAAGGACTTTGGATATTATGCCGAAAAGCGATTTCGTCTCCGTGCCCTCTTCCTGCACCCTCTGCCCGCGCCGGTGCGGGGCCGACCGTGCTGCCGGACGCACCGGTTTCTGCGGCGCGGGCGGCACCTTAAAAGCAGCCCGCGCTGCCCTGCACTACTGGGAGGAGCCATGCATCAGCGGCACAAAGGGCAGCGGCACGGTGTTCTTTTCCGGCTGCACCCTCAAATGCTGCTTCTGCCAGAACTATCCCATCAGCGCCGAGGGCCTTGGCAAGGAGATCAGCGTGGAACATCTGGCAGAGATTTTCCTGAATCTGCAGGAGCAGGGTGCCAACAACATCAATCTGGTCACGCCCGGCCAGTGGCGGCCCTGGATCATTGCCGCGCTGGATATTGCCCGGGCTAAGGGCCTGCATCTGCCCATCGTATGCAACACCGGCGGCTACGAAACGGTGGAAAGCGTGGAAGCATGGCGCGGATACATCGACATCTGGCTGGCCGACCTGAAATACGTCTCCTCCGCCCTCTCGGCAGAGCTTTCCTCTGCACCGGACTATTTTGCGCAGGCAAAGCCCGCCATTGAAGCCATGATGGCACAGGCCGGGCACCCGGTGTTCAATGCAGAGGGCATCCTGCAAAAGGGGGTCATTCTGCGGCACCTTGCCCTGCCCGGCCATGTTGACGACAGCTTTGCGGTGCTTGACCAGATGGCCGCGTGGAACGATGCAGACCCCGAGTGCTTCATCCCCAGCGTCATGAGCCAGTACACACCGTTTTACAAAGCCGCAGAGCACGGCATCGGACGGCGCATTACCACCTATGAATACCGCCGGGTGGTCAACTATGCCATGGACAAGGGACTGGCGCAGGGCTACATGCAGCAGAAGAGCAGCGCGAAGGAAGAGTATACGCCTTCTTTCGATTTGACAGGGGTATGAATTCGTCAAATCTCCCAAAAAAGGCTGATTATTTTCTCTTGCATCCCCGCGGAAGTGCTTGCAATCCCATCCGGGCCGGATTATAATGGATACAACGATGTGTTAACAGAACTCTGATGAGCTGTAAATATCAGGAGGAGCGTTATGGAACATT
>UMKG01018200.1_pt1 | contig 12115 bp, 16 predicted proteins | sample 1966261 | NCBI WGS metagenome assembly UMKG01 (sample SAMEA4836169, study PRJEB28245) | human gut metagenome | biome: gut microbiome; material: fecal sample | place: Denmark | collected 2008 | reverse complement strand
TTGCCCGATTCTCCGATTTCAATAGGACTTCCGCTTCAAGGGCATCTCTTCTGGAAGAGAAACCACGTCTGAGGAACTGCCTTCCGTTTAAAGAGCATTTGAAGAACCACGTTCCGTTTTTTGCTTTGTAGACAGGCATTCTTTTAACCTTCTTAGAACTTAATCTCTTTCAGGAACGCAACAAGGCCGCTTATGGAAGAGGACGAGCAGTGAAACATCGACCGCCCGAACGTGTCGTCGTCTTTAACCAGGTGCCACTCTGCGTGGTGCCATGCCATTTCCGGATCGGTTCCGTATTGTTTTCCGAAATATTGAATTTCAAAAAACTCCGGAACTTCTTTATGGCGATAGATCCTCGCGTTTACTTCCGTCAAATCGTAAAGAAGATTCCAGTTTTCCGGTTTTCGGATAAACTCCTCCCTCATCTTATCGTTCTTTAACCGCTGAGGACGTGCCGGAACAGCGTCGACGACTTCGACTTCAACCGTTTCCCGGTCAGACGTCTGACCGTTTGTTTCTATCTCTTCTGCCGAGTCAGACGTCTGACTTTTCATTTCTTCATCGACTTTTTTGATAAAAAGATCGACGTGAACGGAGATCAAGCGAAGAGATAAAATGGTTTTGGCTTCAAATTTCTTTTTTAAATCGTAAGATGTCATTCGCATGGTTCCGTCCGATTCTTTGTAAAAATTCAATTCGTATTTTTTATATTTCAACTCAAAAAAAGAGTAGGACGATCCGTAGAATTTTAAAGATGTCTGAGGATATTCCTTTTTCAAAAAGGAGCAAAGATCCTTTTGCAACCATTTTTCGATTTTCGATTTATCTTCATTCAAAGAATTCTGGAACTTCGTCAAACGGATTTCTTTGACCGTCTGAGACGGGTCATATTTGTTCAAGGCCTCTTCGCTTTCAGGAAGCAATTCCACCAACTGGGAAAAGTTGTAGTTTTGATACTTGCTTTGCAGCATAGGGCAACAGTCGTACTTTCCGAATTTCAAATAAACGTTGATGAAGTTCTTCGTTGAGGTTTTGCCAAAGTGATATTTCGAATCGGCAAATTCGTAGATATCCTCAAATCCCAGATCCTTGAATACCTTCGATTCTTTGATTTCGTTTAAGTAATAGCCGATTGAAACGAAGTTGTCCGCCAAGTTTCGGACGCATCGGTCGAGGTTCTCGATCGATTTATTCAGTTTCTGATACTCCCCGATTTGAAGCCCGAACGTCAGTTCAGGTTTATCGTTTTTAATTTCTCCAAGTTTCATTTTATTTTTCCTCCTATTGTCTATCCACCAAATCGTCGATGAAAATCGGCTCTTTATTTCTCCATTTAATGAATTTAAACAGATGATTGAATGGAGCCAAGTAAAGACTATCGCCAGTATGATACCAAAAAAAATTTTCATATTTAATAGCCTTTTCCTCAAAAACCCATAAGTCCTTATGCACTTTATCTCGTGCAATATACTTATATTTCGGATCGATATTTTTTAAAATGACTTTTTCCGCGCCGGTTAATTTGATTTGTTCTTTTTTCATTTTTATTTTTCCTCCGTTTCTTCATACCAGTTTGTAAAGTCTCCATCGCGGAGCAATTCAAACGCCTGATCACCGTTGAGCGATCTAAACCACGCGTAGAAACGATCCAAGAAGTCGTCGAACGCGTCTTCTGTTCCTTCTTCCGGCTTGTCTCCTGTTTTTTTCACATAGTAATCGACCGTCATGCAAAAAAGTTGATCATCTCTCGACATCCATTCTTCGCACGCTTCTTTTAATGTGTTCGCCGTTGCCACTTTCTTCCCCCAGTTGTAGATCCTTACCATTAGTTGTTGCTCCCTTCTTCTATCCGATCAATCACATTTTCAGCAATGGTATTCAAAGTAACCATGGCCTTACCGATGATACTGATTTGTTTTAACGCGATTGAAAAATCGGTCGTGCTTCCGTTTTTTCCGACGAACGCTCCGATGTCAGTAACGATATCGCCGACATCTCCCCTCGCCATTTCTAAGTCCTCTTTTGTTTTGATTCGTCCCATTTCTCAATCCTCCTTAAAACTCCGCGACTAACGCTTTGAACAGAATGTCGCCGTATTTCGGCGCATAAAAGATTTCCTGACATTCCATGATCCGATTGATTTCTTTTTCCGAAAGCGAAGCGAAATCATCGACGCCATTAAAATTACAGATGAACGCGTTCCCGAAGATCTGTTCGACGATCTTGCCGTTTTTCTTTTGGATTCCGACAACAGCCGGCGGAAACGAAACCTTTTCGTTCACCGCTCCTTCGTCATCGCAAATGATGATGATCTTCTGGCCCGACAGGATTCGAGTCGGACATTCGATGCCCCGACACTTCAAAATCCGATAGAATTCATCGATGTTGTTTTCAACCTCGCACTTTTCGATTTCGCCTTTTTCAACGTCCACCAAGATTCCCTTTATTTTCATTTTTTTATCCTCCATTCTTTTAAAACCGATTCTGCGCTTTCGACGCTTTTCCGGTAGATCTCTCTTTTTTCTTCCGGATTAAAATCCCGTTTCTTTTGCAACACCTTCGCAGATAAGTGAAACGCATACTCATTCCGGATCAAGTGCTTTTTCCATTTGGACAGGCAACGTTCCACGTTCTGCCAGGCCGCGATCAATTCCCGATAGGCTCGTTCTGTCAATTCCGTTTCGCGACACCAGTATTCGGAATAGCGATCGCTGATCGCAATGTATTCGCGCTGAACGAACACCATTTTCTGCGTGAAGATATCAAAGTACGTTCCATAGTCAACCGGCACCTCTTCAAAGAACTTCCGGATCGCGCTGGCGTTTTCGTCCGCCAGAATACAGCAGTCCTTCGTTTCTTTCGTCTCCGGATCATCGAAACAAAACAGATAGGCTCGTTCCATTTCAAACCCCTTCGCCGAGCCGATTCCGATAGATCTCGAATTGCTTTTTCGCGTCTTCCAGAAAAGAGTAAACTTTTCCGATTCGGTTCTTCCTTAGAAAGATCTCTTCTGCCGATCGCTTTTGCTCGTCGTAATCGACATAGTAAATCGTTCGGAACTGGATCAGAACCAGACGGCGAACGCCGATCGTTTCGTTGCTCAACACTTTCATTTCCACTTTCTTTTTCCTCCTGTCTTGATTTTTGTGTCCCTCTTCGCATATACTATAAGTAGTCCCGCTGGGGGCACTTGGGCGATATCGCGTCGATATCCTGGCGACGGCCACACGGTCGCCTTTTTTATTTCTTCTTCATATACTTTTGAATGTAATGATGATGTCGACGTTTCAACCGATGCTTTCCGATTCCTTTTACTTTCGACAACGGAATTCCTTTGATCACGCGTTTGTCGATTCCGCTGAAACGAGGCAGCGTATCGTCTTTTTTCGGAATCGGATACAAATCGCCGGATCGAATCATCTGCATTTTTTTGAATTGAAAACTCCCGTCCTTTTTTTCGATGCTGGAAAACGTGTTGACGTCGCACTTCTTTCCATTTACTCTCCAGATAAAGACGTAATGCCCGACATCGAGTCCCAGCGTTTCGCCGTCGCACCAACCGACCTTCCCAACGTTTTTATTTCGCTTCTTTTTCATCTTCTTTCACCTCCCGTCTAAATAAAAATTCGATATGTCCTTGAAGATCCAAAGAAGTTCTGCGCAGGTCGCCAACAGGCGCAGGGAATTAAAATCCGAGGCGTATCCGGCTTTTTCAAAACTTCGTTTCGATTTATAGTAATAAACGCTGATATATTTGAAAAACGATTCGATGACGCGTTTCGGATTGTTTATAAGGCCATTATTCCAGTTTTCCAGAGCATGGCTCTTTCGCAAAATCAATTCGACTGCATCGAGTTTGCCTTTCAAAAAGATTTTGTCAAATTTCGTGATTTCGTCATTAAAGAGATCGCGCTTCAAACGATCGCGGAGATCGATTAAATTCAGGGTCAACGATTCCGGATATATCTTCGACCAAGTCATTTTAAAGCAAGTATCTTCCAGTTCTGGACCCCAGTTTTCAATTGCGATATGCATACACCAATTCATACTAATACCTCCCGACCATGCCGTCCTCATCAAAGATATCACTATAATCCGAACGGCTTTCAACCAGATTGCTCAATTCCAATTTGAAGGATTCGGAAATCCGATCCAGATCACGGCCGTTTAACGGGGCATCGCCTTTCTTCTTTCGGTAATCATTGATCAGGCCCAAAGCCTCTTTTTTATCCTTGATCCGACCGACCCCGTCGCCCAACACCTTGTAGACGAAGACCCAGAACTTATCCGGATTTGCGCAAAACAGTTTTGCAAACGGAACGGAAACCGATGAAGAGAACCATTCTGCGTTCTTGGTAATGCTCGATTCGTACTTGAAGTAATTGACCAGAACGGCCCTCTTCGACGTGCCGACCAAGGCAAGCCAGGCAGGGTGAACCGGCCATTTACGCTTGACGTCATTCGGAACGCAGAGAATCTGATTCTCCGGCAAAGCGTTTTTGCCCTGGGTCGGGCGAACGTGAATCGTCAGTTTTTTATTCAGATACTCGGCCGCGAAATCGCCGATCGAATCGTTTTTCTGATCCCAGTTATCCAAAAGGTTTAAAATGAAGTCTTTCGCCTTTTCGCCTTTAAAGCGAAATTCAAACCGGTACCAGGAATCAAAGTCAACGGTCTTACCGATCGCTTCGCGTTCTTCTTTCTTATCATAAATTTCCAAAAAGCAAAGAGAATTCTTGGAACCGATCGTGTAAATGTGCTTGTCCGGATCAAAATTCTTTAAATTCAATCCACGACTCTGATCGTAATGCCAAAAAGGCGTTACGGCGTTTCCCAGACAAATCTGACGATCGATTTCCTCGATGCTCATTTCGGAATTGAAAACATCGATTGCAAAGTCGAACCGGGTGATCGAGGTATGCGGAATCGAATAAAGAAGGGCATTCAGAATGACAAACCACTGATGAGGGAATGCGTCTCCGCCTCGGTTCTCCAAAGCACGGCAACCGTCCCCTTCCAGTTCAAACAATCCGGTTTCCTCGCCGAACTGATTTTTCCGACTTTCATTGCATTGATAGAAAAATTTTGTAAAGGTCTCTTTGCTCGAATTGACCTGATTGTTCCAACGCAGGGAAAGCGAGTAACCATAGGCGCCGATCGGATTGGCCGAGCAGGGGACGTTTTTTAAATAGAGTAACTGTTCAAAAAAATCAAAATTCTCAGGCGCAAAATTCGAATACGGAAACGTAAAAGAGAGGTAGTCGATTGCGATTTTGCTAAACGTTCCGGGTTTTGTCGATTTTGACAAAATTTCCGAGTTTAGGGGGCTCGTAGCGGAGCCCCCTCGGAAATTTGAGGCCTTTTCGGCGTTCAAATTCGTGTTCTGTAAAATGCTTTCTTTAATTGACATAGTGATTTTGATTCCTTTCGTTTACGACCTGATCGGCAAACGGCGCAAGGCGCCTGAAACTGCCGATCAGAAGGGGGAGTGAACCCCGAAGTTGAGAGAGAACGATGTCCTCGCCGGACAGGCAGAAGGTCAACCCGTCGCCGATGCTCTGCATCGCGACCAAACGGGAACGTTTAGTCGTTTCGCGCGGGCTCTCGGCGCAAGGCGCCTGCGGATAGTTGACTTGACCTTCTGAAAGTGGTTTAGGGACGCGGAGTCAGCGGTCCAACTGACGGCGGATGCTGTCTCCGAAGTAAGAGTGTTGCGCCTCGATTTCGTCAAGATCGGCGTAAAGCGAAGAGTAAGCGGGCAGGTCCGCGATGCCAAGGGAAGATCGCGTCGACTTTGCGTCGAAGAAGCCTTTCAGCGAGTCCGATGCATAGCGGTGATCGTAGATTTTTTTGTAAGCAAGATAGTATTTGCCACGGGAAGTGGCCTTGCTCTCGTTCTCCGGGAGCGAACCGTTCTGGACATAGAAGTGAATCTCTTTGTACGTCCACGCGTTCACGTAGCGCGTATACGCCCGATTCGACGTCCGGGCAATGCTCTTCATCAATTCCGTCAAAAGCGTCTGATCGTTTCTGCATCGTTCATAACGTCGCAGAAAATCGGAAGAGAGATTTTGAAAAAAGTGAATCCCCAGAAGGCGGAGGTAAGAGAAGTACATCGCCGATTTTACTTTCGTATGTGCTTTGTCAATGGTCAGAATGTCTTCGGTGATTCCGGAAAGCGCAACTCCGCAGGAAGAGGCTCTTTGTTCGTCAAAGAATATCTTCACGAAAAGCCGATTCCGGATCGTCGCCGGGTGACGGGCGACACGAAGGTAATCATTGAATCCGTCGTTTTTCGCGTTTGTCTCCGATGAAGACTTTTTCAATTCGGCATTTTCTAACGCGTTGCCTCGCTCTTTTCCGAGTTCAGTCAAGGCGAAAACGTAGGCGAGAGGAATATTACGGTTCGGATTTTCCTCGACTTTCGATTTGGAAAGCCGAAGCATGTCGTAGTCCACGATTTTGGAAAATCCGAGAGGGACGAGATCGCTTGCTTCGTTTCTGAACCAGTCGTAATCAAAGTGAAGAAAGTGTTCGGTTCTGACCGGCCGATATTCGCCCCGAATCGCGTAATTGGACAGAATCAGAGGGTGCGCGCTTTGATAAACAAAATACGCTTTGGCGTAATCGGAAAGATCGTCGATCAGCGTTTCGTGATAAAGGCCGTTAAAGAAACAGGCGGAGTGTTTCGTCGAATCGAAATAGAGATTTCGCTTGGCAAAGACGTCGAAGGAACAGAGAATCCCTTTGAATTCACCTTTGACATATGTTTCGCAATCGTAAAGATTCTTGATCCGATGCAGACGAATCTGCAAATCCAGTTTTTTCCGAAAGAGATCGAAACGAAATTCGGGAAAAAGGCCTCGGACCTCGTCCAGGATTTCTTCGGCCTGTTGCCGAAAAAGCATTTCGCACGTGATTGCCATGTCGGTTTGTAGAAGCGTCTTCCCGGAACCCGGCGCACCGTTGATCTGGATCATCACGCCGGTTCCCTTGACTACGCCGCAGTTAATCGCATCATGATGACGGAGAATGTTCGTCGCCAAGCGTTTTCGGTAACGGCAAAACAGAAAATAGCCAACGAGCAGATAAACCCAAAGGGGAATCGAAACCAATGCCGGCGTCAGATCGCCCAGGACGACGAGGACCACTTCCCAGAGGACGTTAAAATCGAAAACCGAGATAAAGTAAAGATAATACGCCAGAAGCGATACAGCAACGTTGATCAGGTTGAAGTAGAGAACGAAAGCGATGCCGAACGAAATCCGGAATGTGCGCGATCGAAGCGCCTTTTTCACCTCTTCGAGGATCCGGCGGAAAACCGGACGGACCTTTGAATCTACCCGACGCCAGATCTTCAACGCCCGGCTTTCCGCATTCCGGGCAAACGGTTTTTCTTTGAAGATTTGCCGGCTCAGGATCAGAAGAAGGGGAATCGCTACAAGCAAAAACGAAAAGTAAACCGAAAGCGAAGAAAGGAAATTCAACACTTTTACCAAAAGACTCAAAAGGTAAAAATCGCTGATCAGGACCCGGAAGGACAGGCCTAAACGGGCAAAGAACATTCCGAAGTCCACCGGAATGAGCGAAGAGAAACCTTCCGACGACATCAGCGAAAAGATCTGAGGGATTTTTTTGGACACACCGAACAAGGCGAAAAAGTAATTCAGAAAATTCTGAAAGAGGATTTTCAGTTTTCCAAAAAAATAAGCATAATAGGAAAAAGAGGAGAATCCCGCGAACGCGATCGCCAAAAGGGAGAAAACGATCGCGAGTCTGTTTTGCCGAAGCCAAAGTTTAAACCTTGACATAATAGTGATTCCCCTCCTTTGCCAGCAAGCCGTTGGCATACACCCAGTACGCCTCGTTGGAGAAGGTCAAGGTCCCTTCTTCGACGACGAATGAATATTCGCGATAAACGTTCGCTGTCTGAACGGAAACTTTGCCTTCCGAAAAAGTCAGTCTCCGATCGAGCGTGACGTTATAATAGGTACCGGAAAGTTCCGCTAGGGAATATCCCCGGAAAGAATCGGAAAGGCTCGTGCAGACAATCGTCAAAAGCAAAATGACGAGCGCGTAAAGCAAAACGTGCATCAACGTTTTGAAAATCGAACGAACCTTTCTCATCTTCTTTACCTCCTATTTTTTAAAAGCCTTCACCAGAAACTTAATCCCTTTCACAAGAAGGGGAATCAGGATCAAAGCCAGAACGACGACCAGAACGCGGATCACCCACGTCTTCGTATCGTCCCAACTTTTTTTCAAATTCTTCCAGAAGTTATCCCAGGAATCGGCCGATTCGGTGTATTCGCGTTCACCGGTAGCCGAAATCTTGTTTCCGTCACGGTCATAGTAATCGATCACCGGATTCGACGTTCCGGACGAATCGACCGCGTCATTGACCTTGTAGGTGACGTCTAATCGCAAGTTTCCGTATTTGTCGTATACGCTACCGTCGACGACGTGCAGACCCTCGGTCGCATCGTTATACAGAGTTTCAACGGAGAAGTCCTCTGTCTCGTAAGTAATATTCAACCATTCGAGGTTTTCAAGCGCCTTGCCGTTACTCGCAGTGAAACGATGGACAAGCGCGTAATCGTAAACGCGCAGTTCGTCATTCAACTTCCTTGTGCAAGCCCGGGGAAAGGATTCGCTGTCCGTCAATAAGTTATTACAAGCATCGTAACCTTGGCCGTACATTCGTTTGAAATCCGACGTGGTGACATCGAAATACTTTTGATGATATCGCTTGCCGTCGAAATCGAAGGTGAAATCGATCGACTGGATGTTTGGAATCGTTTCGCCCGTTTCCGCGAACAGAAACTCGAATCCATAGACTTGCAATTCGTTATAAGCGCCATTGACCGCTTTCACGATCGTGTTGGCCATTCCGGCCAGAGAGAGCCAGTCCACGTAAGTTGACCAGTTCGTCCAGGCATCGGCCCGGATCCGATAAACATCGAATTTACTTCGATACGTCTTCACGGTCGGCCTTGAATCGTAAGACCAGGATCCGGCGGAGAACCCGGAATAAGCGATCGTGCACAGGTTCCAGGAATCGCAGAATCCGGAATAGCCGGAAGAATTGCTGCCTAACGTCGGCCATTCGTGCGCCGGATTGTCTTCCGAAGAAGTTTTCAGATAGAAAGAAATCCGATCCAGAGCGATGATTCCGTATGCATTCGTCGCTTTCAGTTCCGATGAGACGCCGGAGAAGACAATCGCCTTGAATTCATCGCTCATCGAAGTTCCGCCGGGCGCGGTCAGATTCTTCTCAATTGAAGCGCGAACCGGGACGTCAACGGAATCATCGCTGATGTGCAGTACGCCTTCCTTGTCAACATAGTCTTGGTTAATCGAATAGTGAAAAACCAGATCTTCCAGGTTGGTATAGCCGTCAGACGTGCAGATCGTCCAACGATCCGGTTCCACGATCGGTGCATCGGAATAGGGATTCCAGGTCGTCCACGATTCACCGGGACGATAGGCGATTCCCGTATAGGAATCCCACCGAAGCAAGAAAGAATCGTATTCCGCGTCCCCAAGCGTGACCGATGACACCGCGAACGGTGCATTCAGAACCTTTCCGTCCATCGATGCGTCCAGGTAAAATTCAAAATTGGATCTTTGAAACGCATACGCTACGTCGGTTTCGGAATAATTCAGGACCGTGCCGGCGCGCAACTGGCCGATCTCCGTGACCGGCGTAGAATCCCAATCGATCTGAAAACGATAGAAGGTCTTCGCATAAGACCCCGTTTCGCCTTCAAAAGCAAAGACGCGTTCGTCCAGCGTTACGCCCGGGGCAAGCAGAAGATCGATCGTCTGATCGTGATAGTAAAGGAAAGCGTAGGACTTTCCGTTAATCGTCAGATAAGGGGACGTGACGTCGTCGAATCCGAGTCGGGCAAACAGGGAAATCCAGGAATCCAACCAGGAGTCATATCCGTTATTCAACGACGGCAAGTAGAAGGTGAAAGAACCGGCATAGTCTTCCGCGAAGTAAAGATTCGAGTTGGCATAGACCATGGAAAGCGTCCAACCCGATTGTCCGGATTCGTCGAGGCAGACATACCGATCACTTCCGGAGCATTGCGTCACATTCTGAAAATCATCGTTCAGATCCGGATTCAGAAGGTCGTCCTGCGTCTTTGAGAACAAAACGGTGTGATAGTTCGATTCCTCAAAGTCGAGGTAATGCGATTCAAACGTCACCGGCTCGGTGATCGTTTCATGATGATCCACGTTTGAATATGTGTCGTACTGCACACCGGAAGCCTGAATCCGGTCAGACGTCTGACCGGAAACAGAAAAGGCCAAAAGGGAAACCAGGATCAACCCGATTTTTCCAACAGCAGCCATTTAAAACCACCCCTAACAGAACGCGCCGAACCGGGCGTCCGTGTCTTCTCCTGGCTCTACTTCATGCGCGTACGTCGCGGTTCTCGCCTTTTCCTGAACTTCTGTCTCAGATCCTTGGTCAGACGTCTGACCGGCTTCCGAAGAGGTCTCCGAAGATCCTTCTTCTTTTACAAACGGGTGCTTCTTCCGGTAAGTTTTCCAAGCCGACGTTCCGTCTTCCGTGTAGGAAAAATAACAATTCAGATCGATGTCTTCGTTCAGCGTTTCAATCGTCAGAGAAGTAACTTCCGCGGAGAAAGATCCTCCGGACAACTCTAAATACAATTTTTTCGCAAACGTATACGAACTGACTTCGGTCGAATCAGTCTGCACGACAAAACGATCATCAGTTGGTCCGTAAGTCACCCCCAATTGCATCGCCTTAGAATGCGATACATAATTGAAAACCGGGGTAATCGTTGCATCTCCTGTTTTTGCCTCGCCTTCATAGGAAAGCGTCCCGAACGTCAACGTACCCGAATAATCGCCATAGTCTTCCACGAAAGCCGGCATATCGAAATAAACTGTTTTTCCAAGCAGTTCATCCCCGACTTGCAAATAATTCGCCGAATCCGGCTTCTTTCCGATCAATTTATCGACGAACCCCGTCGAATCATTGATCACTTTTCCGGCCAGTCCGACCGTCGCCAGCGTCAGCAGAACCAACGCCGCATTTTTCAATCCATTTTTCATTTTTTCTTTTCCTCCTGTAATTGAATTGGCTTTATCTTTTTTCTTCTGGCCTGTCCCCTTTTACGGCTCTCCAACCCCTCGAACAGGGGACCGCGAACAAAGTATTCATTTTCATGACGGACCTTGTCCTCTTTCGATTTTTCCGTTCCGTAAACTAAATTAGAGAAATCGTTTTCGTCGTTCAGACGCTCTTTCACCTTCAAGAGAACCGGGTGATCGTTTCCTTTGGAATCCGTTCTTCTCAGATACGTCGCCGTGTAAATGTGATCGTCAGACGAATCATAATACATTGCGGAACAATACTTTTTTGAAGATGAATCGCAATAGTCGATCATCTTCATCTTTTTGCGCATCTTCTCAAAGAGAGAAAGTTTTTCCCGGCCTTTATAACTCTTCGACGTGAAAACCAGTTCACGATCGGGATCTGAGCAGAGCCGTCGTCCTTTTCTGATCCCGGCTTTATACGCTTGTTTCTCTTCCTTCGTACGGAACATTCTATCCGCCTCCTTCCTTTTGCTTTTTTTCACTAAGGACCAAAACGTCCTGCTTGTTTGTCAAGGCATTTACGATTTGTTCGTAGATCTGAACCGCCTCGTCTCTCGTTTCGCAATCATCGACGATCCAGAACGAGTAGCGCTTTTTCTCTCCGTCAGTCAGAATCGAAATGCGAACGCCCCAACCTTCGAGGCGTCCTTCCTTCCACATTCCGACCTGCAAGCAAAAGTTTCCGTTTAACGAAAAGCATCTTTGCCTGCTTTCATCAACCACTAACATGGCATTTCCTCCTGATTTCCTGTTTTTTGCAAAGAAACAGGAAAAGAAAACTTTCAAGGATCTATTTTCCTTGCTTCTCGTACCAGAGTTTCGTCCGACGTCGCGCGTTCAGAATCTCTGTCGCTTTCGCGTGATGACAACCGCGCTCAAAGTCGCTGACAAAAACCTTTTCACCGGTCTTCGTATCGAATTTCGTCGCGCCCTTTTTCGACATTTCGTTGTGCCAGGCCTGCCGCTCAGCAGGGGT
>UMKG01019420.1_pt1 | contig 12150 bp, 9 predicted proteins | sample 1966261 | NCBI WGS metagenome assembly UMKG01 (sample SAMEA4836169, study PRJEB28245) | human gut metagenome | biome: gut microbiome; material: fecal sample | place: Denmark | collected 2008 | reverse complement strand
TGACACGCGGAGGCGATGAGAGGTTGAGCGACGTGTATTCAAAGTAGAGCTGTTCCTCGACACGGCCATCCTCCTCCATCATGAAGGCATCGTAGGCCGACGCTATGAGCAGCACATTGAAGATGCGGCGCTGCATCAGGTTCTGGAAAGCCGTATCCTTGAGATAAAGCTGGCTTATTACGTCGTCGCTGTACTCGTAGTTTATCTTGTCTGTCATGGCTGCGGTCATTTGCCGGGAGTGATGAACGAATCCTTGAAACCGAGGAAATAGAGCACACCGTCGAGGCCGATGGTCGATATGGACTGTTCGGCGGTGGCCTTCACCTTGGGTTTGGCGTGGAAGGCTATGCCCAGTCCGGCAGTACCGAGCATGGGAAGGTCGTTGGCACCGTCGCCCACGGCAATAGTCTGGGCTATGTTGACATTCTCGACTTGCGCTATCAGCTTGAGCAGCTCGGCCTTGCGGCGTCCGTCGACAATCTCGCCGACATAGCGTCCCGTGAGCTTGCCGTCCTCGATCTCGAGCTCGTTGGCATACACATAGTCAAACCCGAAACGCTGCTTGAGATAGTGGCCGAAATATGTGAATCCGCCCGACAGGATGGCAGTCTTGTAGCCGGCGCGCTTCAGCACCTGCATCATGCGGTCTACCCCCTCGGTGATTGGCAGATTGCGTGCAATCTCGTCCATCACGCTCACGTCGAGCCCCTTGAGGAGTGCCACACGCTCGCGGAAGCTCTCGCAGAAATCAATCTCGCCCCTCATGGCGCGCTCGGTGATGGCCTTGACCTGCTCACCCACCCCGGCACGCTCTGCCAGCTCGTCGATGACCTCGGTCTCGATAAGCGTCGAGTCCATATCGAAACATATCAGGCGGCGGCAGCGGCGGTAGAGGGTATCTTCCTGGACCGAGATGTCGAAATCGTCCTCCTGCGAGAGCTGCATGAAACGTTCCTGCATGGAGTGGAAATCGGCTGGCGTTCCGCGCACCGAGAACTCGACACACGATTTTGACAGAGGCTGCTCCTCGATGTCGAGCGGCATACGGCCCGTGAGTCGCTGGATGGCGTCGATGTTGAGCCCCTGGGCCGAAATCTCGGCCGACACACTGGCTATTTGACGCGCCGTGAGCCGTCGGCCAAGCAGGGTGATGATCCATCGGTTCTTGCCCTGACGGCCCACCCACTCGTCATACTCGCTGATGCTGACCGGCGTGAACCGTATGGTCACATTGAGCTCTGTGGCCTTGAAAAGCAGCTCCTTCATTATATTGCCGCTTACCTCAGAGGTAGTCTTGATGAGTATGCCCAGCGAGAGCGTGTGGTGGATGTCGGCCTGGCCTATGTCCAGGATACCGGCGTCATATTTGGCCAGAATCTCGGAGAGGGCCCATGTTACGCCCGGATGGTCCTGGCCCGATATGTTGATGAGGATGAGTTCGAGTTGCGAATTGTCCATTGACAGAATCTTTGACTGGTTTCAGATTGCAAAATTACTCATTTTCGGACGAAAAGAATTAAAAAATTCCCGGAAATGTCGGGCATGGCGATTCCCTTCAGGCTTCGGCCATTTCCGAGGCCTCATATTCCTTACGGTGCCTCATGACCCTCTTCATGTTGGTCTGCGCCCATTCGGTGAGCTGGCGTATCAGCGGTAATAGCGACTGCCCGACCTCAGTAAGTCGGTATTCAACCTTCGGAGGCACCACGGCATACACCTTGCGGTCCACGAAGCCGTCAGCCTCGAGAGTGCGCAGGGTGGACGAGAGAACCCTCGACGATACATCTGGAATCAGACGCCCGAGCTCGTTGAACCTGACCACACCCTGCTCACCGATTATAAGCACGGTGAGCAGCGCCCACTTGTTGCCGAAACGTGCCACCACATTCCTGACGGGACACATCTCGATAATGGAACCTGTCTCCTCTTTTCTTCTCATATCTATTATTCGGTTACTTGCTTTCAAATGCAAAGTTAGTAAATAATCACGACATATAACCGTCCGAGAGCCTGGTCATCAGGCACGACTGACAAAAAATTCTCGCGATTGAAAAAATTTTCTCCCTGAAACTCAGCAAAACCGATAAAAAGGTTACTATATGCTGAAAATATAACCTCTTGACAGACGACAGATTGCATCGTAACTTTGCATCACGAAAAGATAAAACTCACTATATGGACAACAACAATCCCAATCTCGACGTGATGGACAAGTTCATCCGCTTCATCAACACCGGTGATATAGAGCTCGGACAGTCGATAATCTCACCTGATGTGATATTTTATGCCCCCACCTCTCCCGAGCCTATGCACGGTTTTCAGGGTTATACCGCGGTGCTCGACATGATGCGCGGTGCCATGCCGGATGTGAGCTGGAAGGCCGAAGAATTCATCTCGGAAGGAGACAAGATAATGGTGAGGTTCACCATGACCGGCACACAGACTGGCCCATTCATGGGTATGCCTCCAAGCGGTAAGAAAGTATGTGTCACCGCCATGAACATCTATGAATTCAAGGATGGCAAGATAGTCCGCGAGCACGGACTGCCCGACCTCTTCACAATGCTCATCCAGTTAGGCGCCATCCCCGCTCCGCAGCAATGACAGAATACAGAACGAATATAAATATAGGTTGATATGAAACAGATTCAGACAATCGGTTGCGGCGCGAACTTCAGCGCGACAGACTTCGGCAAATTTGCCGACATCAAAGACTATGTACTCGAACTCGGCCCCGGAATCAAAATACCCGGAAAGGTATTCGGAGGTCAGGCCACAGGCGCCACCGGCGGCGAGTTCTCATTTCAGGTTTTCGCTCCCGGTCAGGAGACAGGTTTCCTGCATACCCACAAGAACCATGAGGAGCTGTATTTCTTCCTCCAAGGCAACGGAGAGTTTCAGGTCGACGGCGAGATCTTCCCTGTCAGTGAAGGCTCTGTCGTCCGCGTCGCTCCCGACGGTCGCCGTAGCGTTCGCAACAACGGCATCGAACCCCTCGTGATGCTCTGCGTACAGTATCGCGGCAACACATTCACAGCCGAGGATGCCACCGACGGCAACATCCTCAACGAGCCCGTCAAATGGTAAATACGTAAAGACATGGTGGCCCGGCTGAAAAATGAGCCTGGCCACCATATTTTATCTTCAGAATCCTATGAAAAACCGTATCTTTGCGTCCGAAAAGAAATCATTGCTGCAATGTCGAACCGCAGAACACTTAAAGGCATGACTTTGGAAGAGCTCTGGCAACTCTTCCCCATCACTCTTACTCCACATCAGCCCCAATGGAAGGATTGGGCTAAAGAAGAGATAGAGAATCTATCTGCTCTTCTCTCGGGCTACTCTCCGGCCATCAGCCATATAGGCAGCACGGCTATACCCGGCATCCAGGCAAAGCCGATAATTGACATTCTGGTCGAGATAAACCCCGAAACTGACCTCCGGCGCATCAGGGCCGAGATGGAGGCTGCGGGATATATCTGCATGTCCGTTTCCGACACCCGCATGAGTTTCAACAAAGGATATACCCCGGATGGTTATGCCGAAAAAGTATTCCACATCCACCTCCATCCCTTCGGCGACAACGACGAGATATTTTTCCGCGACTATCTGCTGACACACCCCGAAACGGCACGCGAATACGAAGCACTGAAACTCAGCCTTTTGCCACGATACAGGAACAACCGCGACGGCTACACCGACGCCAAATCCGAATTTGTCGGAAGAATAACGGCATTAGCCCGAACAAAGGCCTGACCAACACGCACCGAGTGGGTAAATATAAGCGCATATTTGGACAGACGGCCGAAAAAGCGTAACTTTGCAGCCGAATACTAAAGAATATATAATGAGTCACAACCTTCTGAAAGGAAAGCGCGGCGTCATCTTCGGCGCCCTGAATGACAAGAGCATCGCCTGGAAAGTGGCCGAGAAGGCCGTAGAGGAGGGTGCCGTCATCACCCTGAGCAACACTCCCGTAGCCGTCCGCATGGGCGAGGTGAGCCAGCTCGGCGAGAAACTCGGCGCAGAGGTGATCCCCGCCGACGCCACAAATGTCGAAGACCTCGAGATGGTGTTCCAGAAATCCATGGAGATCCTCGGCGGCAAGATTGATTTCGTACTCCACTCCATCGGCATGTCGCCCAACGTGCGCAAGAAGCGCCTGTATGACGATCTCGACTACGACATGCTCAACAAGACACTCGACATCTCGGCCATATCCTTCCACAAGATGATACAGGCCGCCAAGAAGCTCGACGCCATCGCCGAATACGGCTCAATCGTGGCACTGAGCTATATCGCAGCCCAGCGCACCATGTTCGGATACAACGACATGGCCGATGCCAAGGCCCTGCTCGAGTCTATCGCCCGCAGCTTCGGCTACATCTATGGCCGCGAGAAGCATGTGCGCATCAACACCATATCGCAGTCGCCCACGGCAACCACAGCCGGCAGCGGCGTCAAGGGCATGGAGTCGCTGATGGACTTTGCCAACCGCATGTCCCCGCTGGGCAATGCCGACGCAGACGAGTGCGCCGACTATTGCGTGATGATGTTCTCAGACTTCACCCGCAAGGTGACCATGCAGAACCTCTATCACGATGGCGGCTTCTCGTCGATGGGCATGAGCCTCCGCGCCATGGACCAGTATGAGAAGAGCTTCGACAAATATCGCAACTCAGACGGCACCATCCAGTATGGCTGATTGAAAAAATCAGATTGAAAACTTGCACGGCTGCAAAAAAATTACTACCTTTGCCCACGCTTTAGGAATACCATTCGGTATTGCTGGGCGCAAGGATTGTCTTATGGTGTAATGGTAGCACTGCAGTTTTTGGTTCTGCCTGTCTTGGTTCGAATCCAGGTAAGACAACACAGGAAACCGCTGAATCTTCAGGAATTCAGCGGTTTCCTTTTATCATGCCTATCCCCCACGTCAACGCATACCTGAACCCGGCGTGCCCTCAATACGACTGGATTAGATACAAAGAATCTCAGGTCATCACCTCCACGACCTCTTATCGCCTCTATCTTTGTGGCGAGATAATATAACGGAGGCAGAATATAGACCGCAGTGCCGTCAGGTAATTCATATATCTCCCTATGTTGAAAGCCGGGGCGATACCACTGATTTGTAAATCCGAGGATATTGTCCCTATCCGGCATTATGTCCACAGTCTCGCCGTTATATTTCCATCGGCAAATCACGCCGGATTCTATGTCGTTCACAAATCCATGCCGGCGCAACAAATCTTCAAATTCCTGCAAACTGCCGTAGGTTGCCAGCTCTATCACACAGTCCACATCCATAGTCGGACGTATGTCTGTCGCTGCCGGATCGTCGGCATACAGTTCGGCAACAGAACCACCGACAAAGACAACATCACGACACAGGTCTCCCAGCCCTGCGGCTATGATTTTAAGCCGGTTTACATTACTTGACATCATAGGTAGAAAGTATTGAGTCCAGTTCCACTTTGGCGAGTTCCACTTCTCTTGTACGACCTATCCGGAAAACGTCGGCGATTGCCAGAAGACTATGTAGCATCGGATCAATCCTTACAGCCTCCGGGACAGTCCGATAAAGCGGCGTGATAGCTTCTCCTCTAATATTCCCTTTTGCGTCCGGCCACACATACACATCCTTTTCCGATAGAATTTTCTCATTCATCGGCGGAGCGGATATTGCGGTGGCGATTCCGCGCACTTTTGCCTGCGGCTGCACAGGAAAAACATATTTCAGTCCGTGAACCATAAATTCCTTTAAGGCAAGTATGTTTACACGTTGTTTCAGATTGTCAATCAGACGGGCAATCCGGCATCTTTCCAGAGCTTCCGACACTTCCGATGCGCTTATGCCGAGTTCTTTTGCAATCTGGGCATTGGTCATACCTCGTCCTGCCGAAGTGACTTTCTTCAATAGAATCACTATATCCTGCGGACGCATACCATTATGTGATTTAGTCATTTATACAATATTATTTGCAATTCGCGGATTGCAAATTTAATAAGAAATATCGGATTGAACAATCCATTCGTGTTTTTCTCTTTGTTTAACATCCAATTATGTCGGACATCCATTTTAACATCACCCAGACGAGTTGCCAGGTTAAGATACAAAAAACCTCGGACCTGTTTGACGGTCCGAGGTTACAAGTGGAGCTGGAGGGGTTTGAACCCTCGTCCAAACGTGGAACTAATGAGCTTTCTACATGCTTATTCCTGACTTGGTTTTCGTGTCGCGGCAGGTTCAGGACAACCAACCGTGGCCTTAGCCTCTGAGGATTCGGCGGCTTCCGAGGCAGTTGCCGCTATATTCCCGATTTACCTGCACCGCCTTGTCGATTAGTCTCGGGAAGAGGACAATCGGGCGATGTCTCGTCTCCGCAACTGTTGCGGAGATAAAGCTAATCTACTGTTCTTCGATTAGGCAGCGAGAGCGTAGTTGTTTTCGCCATTTGAATTTTTGATGTCTCTGATTATAGAGTGTGGGCATCATCACTCTGCATGCTTACTCACCACCTCTACACGCTGTCAAAGCCAGTCAGCCCCGAGTGTAAGTGAGATTGCAAAATTAGGACTTTTCACTGACATATACAAGTATCATTTGCATTTTTAACACTTTCCTTGATGAAATAGATAAAATGTCACAAACAATTGGTTAATTAGTGTTAATAATATGTGCCGACATAGGTGACCGTTAGATTTTTCTCACTATCTTTGTGACCTGTTAACCTTGTTAGCGCTCTCTCCTCAATCATGCACAGGGAAAGTCTAACCTATTAAATAAAAGTAATAGCAATCTAAACCATGTCTGTATGAATGCAGTTCAGAAAATCCGTCTGTGGCTTGCTGTTTTGCTGGTCACGACATTCACACTCTCTCTGAGCGCCCAGGACATCACCGTCTCGGGCGTCGTGAGCGATGATACCGGCGAACCCCTGATGGGAGCGACGGTCCTCATCAAAGGCACCCAGAAGGGTGTCGCCTCCAATCTCGACGGCGAGTTCACCATCTCGGCTCCCGCCAAGGGCACTCTGGTATTCTCGTATATCGGATGCAAGACCAAGGAGGTAGCAATCAACGGCCAGACCCAGATTGACGTCACCCTCGAGAACAACACCGAGATGCTCGAGGAGGTCGTGGCCATCGGTTATGGCACAGTAAAGAAGAAAGACCTCACAGGTGCCGTATCGTCAGTGGCCGGCTCAGAGCTCGTCAAGGTTCCTGTGGCAACAGCAGCCCAGGCACTCCAGGGCAAGGCAGCAGGTCTTAACATCGTGTCGCAGAGCGGCGCTCCCGGTGCGTCGATGAACGTCACCGTCCGCGGTGGCGCCTCGCTCACCCAGGGTACCGAGCCTCTCTACATTGTCGACGGCTTCGCCATGGACAACGCGCTCGCCAACATCGACGTCAACGACATCGAGACCATCGACGTGCTCAAGGATGCCTCCGCCACCGCTATATATGGTGCGCGCGGTTCTAACGGTATCATCGTCATCACCACCAAGTCGGGCCAGAAGGGCAAGACCAAGGTCGACTATAACGCCTTCTTCTCGTGGGATCACCTCGCCAAGAAGCTCGATGTCAACGACAACGCTCTCGACTATGTATGGTATCAGTATGAGTTTGCCGAGCTGCAGAGCCGTCATGAAGGCTACAGCCTCTTTTTTGACGAGGCCAAGCAATCTGATCCGGATTACAAATCAGGAGCCTATGACCGTATTTACAACCGTTATGCCAACGATTATGCAGTTGACTGGCAGGACCTCACATTCGGCGGCCACGCCTTCACACAGAACCACAACGTGAGCGTGTCTACCGGTTCTGAGAAGACCCAGATCCTCCTCTCGTACAACCACAATGACCAGGACGGTCTTCTCGCTAACCACGACTATAAGCGCAATTCGCTGCGCGCCAAGATCAATGCCGAGCTCTGGAAGGGCGTCAAGCTTGATTTCGGTATGTTCTTCTATCATAACAACACCCATGGCGGCGGTGCATACTCGGGCATGAAGAGCGTGCTTCTCCAGCCTATCAACGGTGGTATGAGATTTACACAGGACGAGTTAATCGGTACCCAGACACAGCTTGCATACCGTCAAGAAGGTATGGCTGATACTTATAGCGTAAGCAACCCCCTCGTACAGAACGGTGCAGTGGTATCCGAGAAGCGTCAGCGCAAGCTCGACCTCAACGGCGGCATCACCGTTGATTTCCTCAAGGATTTCCGCTGGCGCACAGCCGTCAACTATGTCACCGGATGGGACAAGTCGACATCCTTCCAGGACGAGAACTCGCTCAACTACCTGCAATACGCCAACACAGAGGGTATGACCGGCAGCATCGGCAACTCCGAGAAATATGCATGGCGTGTCAACAACACCCTCACATGGACCAAGACCCTCAACAAGGTACACGACCTCACCGTGATGGTAGGTCAGGAGTACTCTTACTCTGAGAGCGAGGACAACTCCATCTCACTGCGTAAGTTCCCCGAGCCCAACCACAAGCTCGACGACATCTCGAAGGCAGAGGTAAGCTCCAAGTCTACCAGCCACAGCAACGGCAACATGCTCTCGTTCTTCGCCCGCGCCAACTATAGCTATGACGACCGCTATCTGCTTACCGCCACATTCCGTGCCGACGGCAGCTCTAAGTTCGCCAAGGGCAACAAGTGGGGCTATTTCCCCTCTGTATCAGGTGCATGGCGCGTAAGCCAGGAGAAATTCTGGACAGAGAACCAGGTGGCAGAGTGGTTCAACAATCTCAAGTTCCGTGTAGGCTACGGTGTGACCGGCAACTGTGACATCGCATCCAACATGTATGCCACAACACTTGCTCAGACTACCTATCCCATGGACAACCAGGAGTTCGACATGGCGTTCACTACCGAAGGTACCCTCGGCAATCCCAAACTGAAATGGGAGACTCTCCATGCAACCAACGTCGGTCTTGACCTTGGCATGTTCAACAACCGCATCAACCTCTCGGTCGAGTGGTACAACAACCAGATTTCCGACATGCTCATGCTCTGCACCATCCCCTCGTCGACAGGCTACACCAAGCAGTATCAGAACATCGGCAAGATGCGCAACCGCGGCTGGGAGTTCTCGCTGAACACAGTCAACATCGCCACACACGGCTTCCAGTGGACCTCGACCCTCAATATGTCGTTCAACAAGTCCAAGGTCATCGCCCTCGAGGGTGAGGTACAGCAGAAGACCTTCTCGGCCGGTGACAACCGCTCAGGCTCGGTCAACTACTACGCTGTCGTAGGCCGCGGACTCGGCGACATGTACGGCTACAAGTATGACGGCATCTATACCACCGACGATTTCAACCAGCTCCCCGACGGAACCTGGGAACTTAAGGATGGCGTCGTACGTCCCGAGGATGGCCGCACCGCACAGCCCGGCGACATCAAGTTTGCCGCCGACAACGAGGATGGCACACAGTTCACCAAGCAGGCTGTCAAGATCGGTAACGGTACGCCCGATTTCTTCGGCGGTTTCTCCAACCAGTTCACTTACAAGGGCTTCGACCTCAATGTGTTCCTCAAGTTCTCTGTTGGCAACGACGTCTACAATGCCACCAAGCACTCGATGAGCCCCTATGCTCCCTTCGAGAACGCACCCAAGGAGTTCTCGGCCAACTACTACCGTCTGGTCGACCCCGCCACCGGCATGAAGGCCACATCGCTCGAGCGTCTGCGTGAGCTCAACCCCAACGAGGCAGCCCGCACATGGAGCCTCACTGAGAACAATGCCAGCTACATCACCTATCCCTCGTCATATTTCGTAGAGGATGGCTCGTATCTGCGTCTCGCTCAGGTGACCTTCGGTTATACCTTCCCCCAGAAATGGATGAAGAAGGCCCTCATCTCGAACCTCCGCATCTATTTCACCGGCAACAACCTCGCCACCTGGACCAAGTACTCGGGCTACGACCCCGACGCATCGTCCAAGAACGACGACGTAATCTGTACCCCCGGCTACGACTCGTCGGCATACCCCATGTCGCGCAGCTATGTAGTGGGTGTAAACCTCTCATTCTAATCTCATGAACCTCCAAATGAAAGCAACATATCTTACAGGCAAATTCAAGAGCATCGCGCTCGCCTTTGCCCTCGCCGCAGGTGTGCCCATGATGATGACATCGTGCGAGGACACCCTCGAGCGCCCCTCGTTCACTGCCGACGATGTCGACTACGTATTCTCAGACATCCAGAAATCCGACAAATATGTCAAGGGCGTCTACCGCTATTTCTGCCTCGAGGAGCTTTTCCGTGCCGGCAACACAGGCGACTGCGTGACCACCGCCAACGAGGACGCCTTCACCCAGGCCAACATGCAGCGTGCCAGCTACAACTATGACCCCTACCGTCCCTGGGTATTCGGCGATGTCTATCGCGAGAGCTACAACGCCATCGAGAGCTGCAACCTCGGCATCAAGCGCATCGGTCTTCTCCCCGAGAGCCCCGAGCGCAATGCCCTTCTCGGCGAGCTCTATGTGCTGCGTGCTTACGCATACCACAACCTCATCCGCTTCCTCGGCGACGTGCCCGCCCAGTGGGTTCCGATGGAGGACTGCGACATCGAGGCCACAGATGTACTCTACCCCACCCGTCAGCCCCGCGACGTCATCTACGACCACATCATCCAGGATATGGTCGACCACGTGAATGACCTCCCCTGGCAGAGCACCAACCCCTATGTGACCAACGAGCGCCTGACCCGCAATGCAGGTCTCGGCATCATGGCCCGCATCTGTCTCCATGCCGCAGGCTACTCGCTGCGCTGGGATCTCGAGACCAACGCCGAGTCATCGCTCAGGATGGCGCGCCGTGACGATGCCGCCCGCGTCCGCGAGATATATGACATAGCCGACAAGGCTCTTGCCTCGGTCATCGGCCAGAATGAGAACCACCTCATTCAGGATAACGCCGAGGAGAGTGGCTTCATGAATCTGTTCCGCAACTTTACCGGCGGCAACTACGGCCCGACAGCTCCCGAGATGATGTGGATGATAGCCCAGCAGGGCGACAAGACCAACTCGCGTCTCGGCAACTATATCGGCGTGACCGGTGCAGGCTCGGGCAGCTTCTTCGCTGCCATGAAGGCACTCCAGATCAAGCTCCCTACCTACTGGCTCTCGTTCGATCCCCGCGACAAGCGCCGTGAGGTTACCGCACCTATGTACACCATCGGCCACTCCGGCGAGCAGGATATCCACTGCGGCACCACCTGGTCGACCGTCATGGGCGGCAAATACCGCGTACAGTGGGCACAGGCACCTTTCGGCGGCTCGAAGCGCAACATCGACATGGCCATGCTCCGCTACTCGGACGTGTTGCTGATGTATGCCGAGACACAGAATTTCCTCAACAACGGCCCCACCGCTGCCGCCAAGTCGGCTCTCAAGGAGGTGCGTGACCGTGCCGGAATCGGCGACCTCCCCATCCCCGACGGACAGGATGCCTTCCTCGAAGCCGTGATGCAGGAGCGTCTGTGGGAGCTGGCCGACGAGTTCGTGCTTCGTACAGACCTCGTGCGCACCAACCTGCTCGACAAGTTCATTACCGACACCAAGGCTGACCTGCGCGCACTCTCGAAGCGCGAGGGCAAGTATGCCGACGTCCCCGCATACCGCATCTATCAGAAATCGGTCAACGAGGGTGTATATGGCGACATGTTCCTCATGCCCAAATACTTTGACATCACTGATCCCGATGAGATAGAGAAGATCAAGACAATGCCCCGTGCGACACAGGCCGCCAAGGTCAAGGCAATCCGCGAGGCCGTGAAAGGCATCGTGGAGGCACGCGGAGAGAAATATAACAATGACTGGTATCCCATCAGCCTCTTCGAGCCCATCACCTCTGACTACAACACGCGCTCGCGCCAGATTTGCGGTACTGTCGTAGTAGGCGCATGGGGTCTCGGCTCAACCATCGCAACCAAGGCTACAGGTTTTGCCGAGAACGGTGGATCGTACCCCGAGTGGATTGACGGCGAGAACGGCCTCTTCTTCGGATACAAGAAGAACCACAGCGAGCTCTCGCCCTTCGCAGACGACAAGACCGGCCATCCCCTTGTCGACAATCCCCGTCTGACACAGCTCCCCGGCTATCCCGGAGCCAAGACCGAA
>UMKG01009067.1_pt1 | contig 12257 bp, 7 predicted proteins | sample 1966261 | NCBI WGS metagenome assembly UMKG01 (sample SAMEA4836169, study PRJEB28245) | human gut metagenome | biome: gut microbiome; material: fecal sample | place: Denmark | collected 2008 | reverse complement strand
TCCAGTCGGTCAGGCGGGGTACTCTGCGTGACCTTTGATAGAAAGAAGTTTTTCAAGTGATTATACATCCGCTTTCCAGATTCAAATAAAGGATAAAAATAAGGAAAATGTTTCTTTAAATAATTCTGATATAACAGTTACGGGATTCTCCCCGATGTCTGATAAAAAAGTTGTGTATGAAGAAATGTCAGATGGTACATGGAAACAGATAGATTGTGATAAGGATGATTTGGCTGATCTGACTGTCCAGGTAAGAGAAGAGATTACTGGGCGTTTTTTCGTTGTGTGGGTCACAGAAAATGATTCAGACCCTGATGCATTAAAAACGCAAGAAGAATCCAGCCCTGAAGTAGCGGCGATTATTTCGGATACAGAGCCTGCCGGTATCTCAGAAACAAAGGAAACGTTAGAAGCGTATGCGATCTTATATAGTAATGGAGACCTGATCTTTCAAAGAGGAAATGTTCCGGACGAGAGTAAAGGGGATGTGTTGTGCGTATTTTGTGGATTTGAAGATAGTTACGGATACGCAGCAAAAGATGATAACGGAAAAGAATACGCGACAACGCCTTGGTTAAAATCCGAATATGCTTCAAAAATAAAAAACATTGAAGTGAAAGACGTAATACGACCAAGAACTCTTGCGTGGTGGTTTGGAGAATCAACGGTCGGTGAACAGAACGGATATGCAAATCTCACAAATTTAGAGAGTGCTGACTTAAGGAATTTAGATATATCAAGAGTCACAAGCTTATATTGCACATTCCAAAACTGTCGGGCTTTAAAGACGTTAAATATCAGTGGATGGAATATGGAAAACATTACCAATATGAACTCCACGTTCAATAACTGCACTTCACTGGAGATGTTGGATACAGAAGGATGGAACACAAGCAGTATTTTGACCATGACCTGTACATTCCAGAACTGCAGTTCTTTGAAACAGCTTGAAACGGGTGGATGGGATCTGTCATCAGCAACGATCATGAGTGGGACATTTAATGGATGCAAAAAATTAAGTGTCCTTAATACGACAAATTGGAATCTGAAAAAGATCCTGAACATGAGTCTTATGTTCCAGAACTGCAGTTCTTTAAAAGTGATCGATGGAAATGGATGGGATGTAAGTAATTGCTTTAACATGACATATATTTTTAATGGATGTTCCAGTCTGACAGAACTTTATATAGAAAACTGGAATCCAAAAAATGTTCCTCTCATGAACTTTATGTTCCAGGGATGTACGTCATTAAAAAGACTGGACTTAAGCAAATGGAGCAATACCGGAAAAGTCACTAATATGTACGCAACGTTCAATAACTGTAAGTCATTGGAATATTTGAATGTAAGTGGTTTTAACACAACAAAAGTAACAAGTATCAGTTATACATTCCAGGGATGCTCATCGCTAAAAGAGTTGCAGCTTGGAAGTTGGGATGTTTCTGGAATTGGAAGTATGAATTCGACATTCGCCGGATGTATTTCTCTGAAAATCTTAAATCTTGAGAACTGGAATACGAAAAAAGCAACTATTATGAAAAACTTCCTGAAATCATGTTCTAATTTAAGACTGATTGCGGTTGGAAGCAACACGGTATTTCTGGAGGATGCTGCCATTCCGGAAGGCATCTGGAAATGCAGTGTAGATGAGCAGAACTACACAAGTAACGAACTTTATAATGCCGGGATGGACGCTGTATTCTATCGTTCCACCAGTGTGTCTTTCCAGGCAAATGGCGGAATCGGTTCAAAAAAGATAACAATATATGCGGATGACATAACTTTCCATGATACACAGGTAGAGCATCCAATACGTCCAGGATATGTCTTTACCGGATGGTATACCAAAAGAAGCGGCGGGGAAAAATTAGAAGAAAACGGAGAAATCACAGAAAATACCTATTATGCTCATTGGAAGAATAACCGTTATAAGCTGATCCTTAAAAATAACGACCCGAACGCATTAACTTCCGGGGATAATGAAAAAAGCATTGTTATAGAAATGAAATATGATGATTTCTATACTCTGACAGATGACATCTTTCACTGCGACGGTTATGTGCTGAGCGGATGGAATACAAAAAGAAACGGTTCTGGCACATCATACGAAGCCGTTTGTGCAGTTTGCAATCTTGCGGGTGAAGAGGAAGACGAAGTTGTACTGTATGCAAAATGGCGTCCAACTACTGACTATGCAACAGTATCTTTTGATACCGGGAACGGGGAAGTAAAAGACCCAATCAGGATATTAAAAGGTAAAGCGATAGGAGAGCTGTCTGAGCCGCAGAAAAAAGGATATGCTTTTTTAGGATGGTACACGGAAAATGGTGTTCACGTTACAGAAAAAACCATTATAACAGAAGATTGTAAACTGGTGGCAGCATGGGGTAAAGATCCAGTCCTTACATTTAATGGAGGGGAATATGGAAATACAACAAAAACTGTAGCATATAACAGTAAGATAGGAAGCATGCCAAAATATCCGAGTAACGGGAACAGATATCAAACTATGATAGGATGGTTTACTGAAGACGGTGAACAGGTAACATCGGATACGGTCGTGACATCAGACGCAACATATTATGCGCATTGGGGTTGGACACCGAAATTTAATGCAGCCGGAGGAAAGATCGTAAATGAACAGGAGTATCTGATACAGGACGCTCCGGAATATACATTGATGACACTTCCGGAAGCAGAAAAAGATGGCTATATATTTGAAGGATGGTATCATAACGGAACAAAGATAGAAGAAGGTCATGTGGTGGATCTTTCCAATGGAAATGAATTAACCGCCAAGTGGAGAAGAAAAGATACGGTCAAGATCGCACTTGATCCAAACGGAGGAGAATATGAGTACGACAAAGTGATCGTGTTAGAAAAGAGTGCTGCCATCACCGGTGTTTACATACCTTCAAAAAAAGATGCTGATTTTCTTGGCTGGGTCGATGAAACCGGACGGTATTATAAAAACGGGGATTTAATAGAAAAAGATATAAAACTGACTGCAAAATGGGGAAAAAGAGAATGCACAGTTACATTTGACCCGGGAGAAGGGAAAATGGAAGATACTTCTTTAAAAGTGAGAAAAAACACGACACTTAATGTTATTCCAGGAGCCAGAAGAAACGGCTATATCCTGCAAGGATGGTATACAAAGGAAAACGGACAGGGTGAAAAATTAACAAAGGAAACTGTGATCACGGGAAATGTAACATATTATGCATTTTACAAACCGGTCATCAAAACATATACAAAAGGAGATTACACTTATACATTTGGGGCTGAATGGTCAAATGCTTCAAATGCAGACGTTGAAAATGTAAATGATGCTCTTGATTTTCATCCGTCTAACAATAATGCACAGACAGCATCTCTGCATATAAGATATGAGTTAAATAAAGCGATTGGTGAAAAAAAACTTCCGGCAGGATCTGTAAAAATCCGTATCCCAAAATATATATGGCAAGATTGGAATGGCAACCGGGTTGGGACTAATAATATTAGTGCGAATCTGCCAAAGTATCCAGATAAAAGAAATGGTATGTATTTCTCATATATCGAAGATGGAGATGATTACATCCTGATCAACAATGAAGATCTGGCAGGTGGAACGGGGATTGATTTTACGCTCAGTTATCGAGTGACTCCTTCCGAAGTACCGGGAGGTGCTTCCAATGCATCTGGAGCATATTTAGACGGATATGAATTTGCAAAAAGAACTGTAAAAATAGAAGCTTCTGTAGATATTGGCGGGGGAGACGTGATAACAGAATCGCGGGAACTCACTGCAGAAATGCATACGAAAGTATTTCCGGAAGCAAAGCTCTTTTATAATGATGTGTATTTTAGATGGAATGAAAACTGGGGGGCAAAACCGGCAGACGCAGATGATTATTTTTATGTCACATGGAAAGCGGAAAGTTATTACAATGCGTACCAGACGCAGGATTATTCCTATTATTGGACGGAAGATACAGATCATGAGGGAACAGTTGTAAATATTGATACAAAAACAAAAACCGGTAGCGGAGAAAAGACCGATTATGTTTTTATCACGTTAAAATATCCGAATGAATTATTAAAAGATATGACTTCTTCCGGAGTAAAGCTTACAAACCAGGCAGTCTTAAACACAACATGGAAGTCAGGTTATGAAATGAAGCAGGCGGTAAGTGCAGAAGCAATAATTTATAATTATACAGGAAAAGATGGAGATTTCAGTAAAAACAACACCGTTGGTTCTGTAAGGACTATAGCTGCTGCACAGGAAGACCTTGTGTATGACAAAAAAGATATTTCCTTAAAATGGAAGCTTGTATACAAAGGAGATGCAAATAACATAACATGGAACGAAGATACGCTGGATTATGAAGCAAAAGAAAGAACGGTTGAGGTAACTGACGGAGATCCGGGTGATGTGATGTACAGCTCCGGAGCTGCGAAAGCAAAATATGTTTGGGAACCGGAAACAGAGAACCATATCCTGTCTGATGATGATTATTATATCAGCGCATTGAATATCACGCTGGAAGAATATGATTCAAAATGTATAGATGGAAAATGGACGGATAAATACGAACATTACGACAGTTCCGATTACAAAGGATTCCGGATTTATCTCCGATATAAAGGACAGAAAGAATACGAGTATTATAAATATGTAACAGGTACTAATATTGATATTACCCTTCCGGATAATGTGGTTGGATATAAAGTACAGCACGATACCTCATTTTACGGAACCAAGTTCCAGGTTACAGGTACTTTTAAATTAAGATCAACAACGCATACATCATCCCTTATAGCAAAAGATTTAAGAGACGGCGTTACATCTATCGTAAAGGATAAGTCTGTATGCAAGGTATGGAACTCAGACGACGATTCAAAAACACCATATTTTACATCCACAAACTATACCGGAGGGGATAATCCGGCAAATAAAGAATGTTATGAGCTTACAAAAAACACAACATATCAATATGTAAAAAAATTCGCAGGAAAACAATCAGATGTGATTTTTGATAGTAATAAGGGAACACAGGACAATGTTATGCAGATCAGCGGATACACAAAAAACACCGGAAGTGGAAAAAGCACTCCGGTCACTTCCGGCATCTTTTATGATCTGCTTCCAAAAGGGACTACGGTAGATGTATCTACCATTTTTGGAATACCGATTACTGATAACAAAAATGCATATGACCAAACAGCATCATATGAATCTTTAAAGAACAGTAAAGAAAAACTCCAGTCAGGGCTTTATGATGTCCAGTTTGAAGAAAATTACGAGGGATCCGGAAGAACAATGATGGTTATCAGATGGACGGCTCCGGAAACAAAAAAAATAACAGGAATGCATATTTTTTATTTACTGCATAATACATACGGAAATATCGTAGATCATGGAACATCACTGGAAAACGATGTTGCTTTTGTGAATACAAGCAAACAGTCTGCGAAACCGGACCGGTTATATGACAGTAAATCTGTAATTAAAGAATCAGCTGTTTATGATGATCTGCAGTTAAAATACGATAATTATATTTGTTATGCCAAAGCATCAACAGACTACATTCCAGTATCTGCATTTTCATGGGGCTTTGATAAAACGGTAAAAGGGCAGGGTTCCGAATATCAAAATGAAGACGAAACGCTTCCGAATGAAGAATATGCCTATAGATTAACATATAATCAGTCAGATAACGCAACTTCAGGATCCATACAGTTTTTCGATGTTCTTGAGTACGGAGTTGAGAGGGAAGGTTCCGTTATGGATCTTTCTGATTGGCATGGGACTCTTAAGAGCGTAGATGTTTCATCAATTGCGCAAAAACTGACATCTGGATCAGAGACGGTGCATTGTAAACCTGTAGTGTATTATTCCACGAAAAGCAGAGCATCCTTTACTGATGCAGATTATGATCTTGCCAATACGGATACATGGTCAAAGCAGATACCAAAGGATAAAAGCACCATTACGGCGATTGCTGTTGACTGTTCAAAAAATGAAGACGGAACGGAATTTGTATTGAAAGGAAAGCAGTCATTGTCCATATATATCAGAATGACAGCTCCGGATAATGAAGAGGCTTATGGCAAACAGGCAAAGAACACGGCATTTATTTATAGTAAAAAAGAGAGCGACCCGGAACGGACGTCCATGATGTCAGATGCATCCATTACTCTCAAAAAAGAAGATGTTGTATTGCACAAAACATCGGATCCGGCAAGTGGTACGAAAGATGCCCCGGCAGAAGTCTTTAAAGATACATCTATTAATTATAGATTAACCGTCTCAAATAAAGACGAAACGGCAACGGTACATGATATTGTTGTGGAAGATGAGATATCTGAAAGCCTTCTTATTAATACAGACCAGATCACGGTATCTTTCGGTGATATCAGTCTGCCAGCAGTAGATTCTCCTCGCGTATCCGTAAATAAAAATGGAAGAAAGCTCAGTTTTACAATTCGGTCTCTTGCAGCGGGAGAAACAGCAGTAATTACAATACCAACGATCGTAAATACAGGAACAGGTGTGATCACGAACACATCGAGAATCACAACGATCAATAATACAGTACGGGATATTGTATCAGAAACAACATATCATACACCGAAAGAGTATAAAGAGTATTTACTAAAAATCCGAAAAGCGGATTATTGTGGACAATTAATAGGCGGAGCCGTATTAAAATTGTCGGGCCGTAGTATTTATGACGATAAGGACATAGAACCCATCATTTGGACAACAAAAGAAGGAGAAGAAAAGCTTATAAGTCTTGCTCCTGGGGAATATACACTGGAAGAACTGTCTGCCCCAGATGGATACCTGGTGGCTGAGCCAATATCTATACATTTTGTAAAAGACCAAACAATTATAATGTATGATAACGAGAATGTATCTATCACCGTAAAGAAAGAATGGAAAGACAAAATACATCCAAGTAGTGCGGAATTTGAATTGTATCAGGATGGTAAATATGTAAAAGATTTTACAGTATCTGCAGCAGATGGATGGACGACCGTACTTGACGGGCTTCCAAAATATTCCAATACAGATATGAGTATTTATGAATATTCGATCAAGGAAAAGGAAAACGGGTATATCCCAACATATACCTACAATGCTGACAGGTCCGAAGTAATAGTACTGAATCAGCTTATGATCACGGCAATCTTACCTGATGCTGGAAAAAAATCTATCTGGTTACTTATTGTTGCAGTAGGGATTGTATTCACTGCGTCGTTATTTGCAAAGAAAAAAAGATCATAAAAAGGAAAGAGCAGCTGTGAATTTGGCTGCTCTTTCTTTTGATTTTGTAATATGTAACGAAAACCAAGGTGGTGCCTATTTATCCGTTTACACTTATATAATAACACATTATGGATGTTTTACAATGAAAAATTATTTTTTCTCTTTCATATTAGATTCAGAGATACATGTAAAGTAGCGGGTAAGGAGGATGAATTAATGCCGTTCGTAAAAGCAGATGTAAAAAAGAAAGCGCAGAAAGAAAAGAAGAGATCCGGAATTCCGGAAGGCGTGGGATGAAATGAAAAGAAAAAAGTAACTAAAAAACAAAAATAGAATCTTTCAAAAAAGGAAAAACAGTGCCATATAGCACTGTTTTTTTCTTCTTGCTAAAAATTTCATATTTTAAATGTAAAAGATTCATAAATACAGGAGGAAAACGAAATGAAGACAGATTTGAAACAGATCGTAAAAGGAGCTTATGTCATAACTCCAATCAAAAATGCGTTCAACCAAAAGACCGCATATTGGATTTCCAAAGATGGATGCACATTGGCGTTGTATATGTTTACGGTTGAAAATTGTCTTGGGAAAAAGGATCTTGAATCCCGTTTTTCAGATGGCAATTTGAAACCATTCATTGCGATGTTTGAGGAGCGGCTTAAAAGAAAGCCAGATCCTGATGTGCTGCGGGAAGAGATGGAGAAACTGGAGGGATAAGAATATGTATGCTGATTGCGAAGGCTGCATCTGGCTGACGGATGCAGAAGACGAAGGATATTACTGTGAATTTTACTGCTGCAACATTGGCAATGTCGATCTATGCGAAAAGCAGAATGGGTAATACCTACAAATCGACCTGCTTTATTACCGAAAATTCCGAAAAATAAAAGGCGGACGACATGGCAAAAATCACATCAATGAAATAAGAGGAGGAAACGAAAATGAAAGTTTTAAGAAACGGTGAAGACATGGTGATCTATATCAGATACGCAGAAAAACCAGATGCCTATATTCTGCTGAATAATACAGAGGAAGATATTGACGATTTGGCCGAATACCTTTCTGAAAAATTCTTAAGCAGAAACTTGGCAGAAAGACCGATTCTTGTAAATCCGGTATATGCCGGAGGATTGACATCTCCGAATTGTATGTACTTCCAAGACTTTAATTCCTTCCGAGAGGAATTAAATAAAAGGATCAAAGCGAAAACGGATTCCAAGATCAGCCAGTATAAATATATTGGATATGATGAGGAAGAGTTCAGGAAGCTGCAGGAAGGGGATGTTGTTGTATATAACGTGAAAGGAAAAGGAAAGCGAAAAACAGTATGTACAAGCGACGCTTTTTATAACATGGGCACCATTCCGGCAGGATGGGAAGTCCAGACGGAGGACTGTACTTTAAGCGCAGACAACCATATCTGGCTTGTTGATGAACCTTCCAAGGAGGAGAATCCTGCTTCTGCAAAAGAACAGATCCGGGAATGCCTGAATGCTATCTACCTGAAGAGTGAAACACTTCCGGATAACTTCGGGGATGAGATTTTGGACGAAGTCTATGATAGATTCACCGAAGATGGTTACAAAATCACAGAGCAGACAGTTTTGGAAGAACTGTTGTGGTGTTATATGTGCAAAATGCAGTGATATGGCTCAATAAAATTTACAAAAAAGGAGAAAACGAAAATGAGAGAGTATTGTATAACAAGCGAGGATATGAAGGATATCATAGACCATATGGCCGCAGGATATGCGTGTGTTGAGTACACAGCAGGCGATTATCTGTATATCAAACTGAAAAAAGGCGATGATATCGTAGAATATGAGTTCGTATATTGCTAAGAACAGGAGGAAACGAAACAATGAGACCAATAGAATTGACATTTGAAAATGTTACAAAGCTGTACGATGATCTTTCATCACAGGATGAGAATATCTCAGATGATGATTTTGCTTTTTGAGACAAAAAATGAATAAAATCTGTTAGAAAAGAAAAAGCAGCGCAGAAAATTGCTGCTTTTTCTTGTATGAATTTATTTCAACACAGACGGGAGCGTGCTGACAAAATTCTGAAACATATGCTATTTTTCGTTTTTATATGATTTTTGCAGAAAATCCACATCTAGGGGCATGGATGTGAACCTCTCCACCTAAGCCCAGAGGCTTAGATGGGCTTGCGCGGCATTATCTCTTTCAGTCAAATGGAGAACTTCAGTGGTTCCCAGTCTTCGTATTTTTCGATGATTTTCCGTTGCAAAAGCAGAGAATCCTCAGGATCGAACCTTCCAGGTCTGGCAAGTTTTAGATTTCTTTCCCCTTCATTCTTTGCGTCATAAGGGGTTCCTGCAATCGCAAATAAAACATATTTTCCAGTATCCTTATCACGATAATGCATTCCAAACTCAGTCGTAAATTTTGAAGATGCAACTGTTAAGTTCTCAGCAGAAGGAAATCCATCCGTACAGCCAGCCATGTCGAATTTGACTGGAGCAGTGCAGATCCCTCTGTTTTCACATTCATAACATTTCATGTTTAATATCTCCTCTTTCTTATTAATCTTTAATAACATGATACATCTTTTAGATTCCATCTGCATTTTGGCAGAAATAGAAAAAAAACGGAACAATGTTCCGTTTTTTGATGCTTAAAATCCAAAATACAACATTACCCCATATTGAATTTGTATCAAAAAATCACATAAACAGGAGGAAACGAAATGAAAAAACAGGAAAATTTAAAGGAAATGAAAGAACTTGTAGCCAAACTGAACCATTATGCAAAGGTGTATTACAGTTCCGGTACAGAGCTTGTATCAAATAAGGAATACGATACTCTGTATGAGGAATTAGAGAAAATGGAAGCAGAAACAGGAGTAATCCTGAATGATTCTCCGACTCAGAAGGTCGGATATGAGGTCGTAGACCATCTGCAGGAAAGAAAGCATAAGTATCCGGCAAAATCACTGGATAAAACCAAAGATATCCAGGAATTTAAGAAAACTTTCCAGGACGGGGAGATTGCCAGCGGAAGTGAAGGCGTTGTAACCATGTGGAAAATGGACGGATGCACACTGCAGGTCACATTTTCAAGAAAACTCATCTCCGCAGTAACAAGAGGCAGCGATGGAGTCACCGGATACGATGTATCTCATAATGCTCCGTTCCTGCATGGACTTCCAAGACAGATTTCAGAGGTAGGGGAAGTAACAGTTCGAGGTGAAGTAGTGATGAAGTACAAAGACTTCGAACAAATCAATGATAACCTGCCAGCCGGAGCCGTTCCCTTTGAAAATGCAAGAAACCTTGCTAACGGAACTATCCGGTCTTATGACAGCAGCTTATTAAAGAGCCGCCCTCTGCACTTTGTGGCTTATACCGTTGTTGATCATCCGGAGTATCATAACGGTCACGTATTCACAAAAGAAGAAAGTCTTCAGTGGCTGGAATCCCAGGGATTTGAGGTAGTGCCGTATGAAAAATCAAAAGCATCAGATCTTAAGGATGTCATTGAGAGATGGACCGATCAGGTTCCTGATTACGAATATCCGGTAGATGGACTTGTCACAGCCTTAAATGACCAGGAATGGGCGATGCAGCAGTATAGCGGATCGTCAAAATATGCATATTCCATGGTTGGGTATGCATTGAAATGGAAGGACGAACTTGCTTACACGAAGTTAAGAGACATTGAATGGTCTCCGAGCCGTACAGGACTTCTGAACCCAGTTGCCGTATTCGATCCGGTAAGATTGGAAGGAACTACGGTAACAAGAGCTACAATCCATAACGTAAGCGAAGTCTTAAAACTTGGGCTTGAGATTGGAAACGAGATCAGTGTCTATAAGGCGAATAAGATCATTCCTGCTATTTATGAAAACAGGGATCAGAAAAAGACATGGGATGCACAGCTTGACGGAGAAGATGCAAATCTGCTTCATAAGATGCTCTCAGCTCCAGAATTTCCAAAGACATGCCCTTGCTGTGGAGGAGCAGTTAAGTATATCCAGTCTGAGAATGAGACAAAGACGATCACAGTATCCTGCGTGAACCCGGATTGTCCGGCGAAGCACATTGGAAAATACGAGCGTCTGGTATCAAAAGAAGGATTGAATGTAAAGGGACTGGCCGGAGCCACAATCGCAGCTTTTGTAGAAAAAGGCTGGCTTGCAGAATATGCAGATCTGTTCGAATTGAAAGAGCATGCAGAAGAGATCAGACAGATGGAGGGATTTGGAGAAAAATCCTGCCAGGATATGCTTGCTGCCATTGAAAAAAGCCGGAATACGACGTTCAGACAGTTTTATTACAGCTTAGGAATTCCGGGCAGCGGAAAGGATGATGCCAAGATCTTTGAACGTGAGCTTACCGTCCATGGCGGATATGGTAACAATTCCAAGATCAAAGCATTATTGGGCTGTGTATTGAGTGCAGATAATGCGATCGAGGTTATGACTGCGTACGATGGGATCGGTGAAAAAACAGCCCGTACGATCAAGGAATGGTACATTGAACATTCTAGGGAAGTCTTGAGATACCTCAACTGTGTAAATATTACAGATGATGAGATCAAAAAAGACGCTCCGGCAGCAACAAAAGCAACCGGAAAGACATTTGTCATTACCGGTAAGCTGGAGCAGTTTGAGAACCGGGCCGCTTTTGTAGCAAAGATTGAAGCAGCCGGAGGAAAAGTAAGCGGAAGTGTATCAAAAAAGACGGACTACCTGATCAATAATGATATTACTTCTACATCCGGCAAGAATAAGAAAGCGGCGGATCTTGGAATCCCTGTCATCACAGAGCAGCAGGCGATTGAAATGCTTGATATTTTATAAAATTTTATAATTTTACAGTGGATATAATAATTTTATAGTGGACAAGTTATTTTAAATGCTTAAATAATTTTATAATATATATTGGACAGGATTTTCTTTTTTTCTAACAAAACAAGATAAACAGGGGCTTTCAGTTACTTTTAATGAAAACCCCTGTTTTTTATAA
>UMKG01016331.1_pt1 | contig 12463 bp, 10 predicted proteins | sample 1966261 | NCBI WGS metagenome assembly UMKG01 (sample SAMEA4836169, study PRJEB28245) | human gut metagenome | biome: gut microbiome; material: fecal sample | place: Denmark | collected 2008 | reverse complement strand
GATGCACAGGCCGGCGCGGTGGAGCCGATCCACCTGCTGTCTGCCCTGCTCGGTGCCGGCGAGCGCAATATCTCCGTGATCATCGAGCGCATCGGTGCCGACCCGGCTCAGCTCGCACGCTCCACACAAGATGCCATCGACCATGCGCCCAAGGTGTCGGGCGAGGGTCAGCAGATGGGCCTGTCCAACGAGCTCGTTCGCGTGATCGAGAAGGCCGAGAAAAAGGCCACCAAGATGGGCGACAGCTTTGTGGTGACCGAGCATCTGCTGATGGCACTTGCCGAGGACAAGGGTGAGGCGGGTCGCGTGCTGCGTGACGCCGGCGTGACCAAGGAGCGCATCGAGCAAGTCTACGAGGAACTGCGCGGCGATGACCGCGTGACGTCTGCCGAGGACAAGACGCAGTTTGAGGCGTTGGAGCAGTACGGTCGCAACATCTGCGATCTGGCTCGCGCCGGCAAGCTCGACCCGGTCATCGGCCGTACCGACGAGATCCGTCGTACTATTCAGGTTCTGTCCCGCCGCACCAAGAACAACCCCGTGCTTATCGGCGAGCCGGGCGTCGGCAAGACGGCCATCGTCGAGGGCATTGCTCAGCGAATCGTGGCCGGCGACGTACCGAGCACCCTGCGCGACCGCGACCTCATCGAGCTCGACATGAGCGCGCTGGTCGCCGGCGCCAAGTACCGCGGCGAGTTCGAGGACCGCTTGAAGGCCGTGCTCAAGGAAGTGCAAAAATCCGAAGGCAAGGTCATCCTGTTCATCGATGAGCTCCATACCATCGTGGGCGCGGGTGCCACCGAGGGCTCCATGGACGCCGGCAACATCCTCAAACCGGCGCTCGCTCGTGGCGACCTGCACGCGATCGGCGCGACCACGCTCGACGAGTACCGCAAGTACATCGAGAAGGACGCGGCGCTCGCCCGTCGTTTCCAGACCGTGATGGTCAGCGAGCCTACCGTCGAGGACACCATTTCAATCCTGCGTGGCCTGAAGGAGAAGTACGAGATCTTCCACGGCGTACACATCACCGATAGCGCGCTCGTGGCTGCCGCCGACCTCTCCGACCGCTACATCGCCGACCGCTTCCTGCCCGACAAGGCTATCGACCTGGTCGATGAGGCCGCGAGCCGCCTGCGCATGGAACTCGACAGCATGCCGGTCGAGATCGACGCCACCACGCGTCAGCTCACCCAGCTGCAGATCGAGGAACAGGCGCTCATGAAAGAGACCGACGACGCCTCTAAGGAGCGTTTGGAGGCTCTGCGCCAAGAGATTGCCGAAGTCCAGGAAAAGCTCAACGTGCAAAAGGCCGGCTGGCTCAACCAAAAGAACGCCATCGACCACGTGCAGGAGCTTAAGGGCCAGCTTGACGCGGCCAAGAGCGAAGAGGAGCGCGCGACGCGCAACGGCGATCTGGGCCGTGCGTCCGAGCTTCGCTATTCTGTGATCCCGGGTCTGCAGCAGCAGATTCAGGATTCCGAGGCTGCGCTCGAGGCGCAAAAGCAGCAGGACGGCGAGGGCCTCAACGAACAGGTGACCTCCGACGAGATCGCCGAGGTCGTGAGCGCCTGGACCGGTGTGCCCGTGTCCAAGATGATGCAGGGCGAGCTCGACAAGTTGAAGGGCTTGGAGGGCGAGCTGCATAAGCGCGTTATCGGTCAGGACGAGGCCGTCTCCGCTGTAGCCGCGGCCGTGCGTCGCAGCCGTGCGGGTCTCTCCGACCCAGACAAGCCCATCGGCAGCTTCTTCTTCCTGGGCCCCACCGGCGTAGGCAAGACCGAGCTCGCCAAGGCGCTGGCCGAGTGCCTGTTCGATGACGAGCGCGCGCTCGTGCGTATCGACATGTCCGAGTATATGGAGAAGTTCAGCGTCCAGCGTCTGATCGGTGCGCCCCCGGGATACGTGGGCTATGACGAGGGCGGCCAGCTCACCGAGGCCGTGCGCCGTCGTCCCTACTCCGTGATCTTGCTCGACGAGATGGAGAAGGCTCATCCGGATGTCTTTAACGTGCTGCTGCAGGTGCTCGACGACGGCCGTTTGACCGACGGTCAGGGTCGCCAAGTGTCCTTCAAGAACACGATTATCATCATGACGTCCAACGTGGGCTCCAAGGCTATCGCCGATCTGTCCGGCAAGGACGAGGAGGAGATGCGCCATCAGGTTGACGGGGCCATGGCTCAAACCTTCCGCCCCGAGTTCCTCAACCGTATCGACGATATCGTGGTGTTCCATCCGCTCGGCATGGCGCAGATCGAGAAGATCGTCGACATCCAGCTCGCCGACGTCCGCGCGCGTCTGGCCAAGGAGCGCATGACGCTGGCCATCACCCCGGCGGCCAAGCAGATGCTCGCCGTGGGCGGCCTGGACCCGGTCTTTGGTGCCCGTCCGCTCAAGCGTCTCGTGCAGCGCGAGGTCGTGGATGCCATTGCCGCCGCTATCATCGACGGTACGGTGCGCGAGGGCGATCAGGTGACGGTCGATGTCGACAAGGACGGCGGTTTTACCGTCGTGTGCGACAACACGCCGACGCCGATATACGAGGCGCCCGAGGAATAGCTGAGCTCAAGCAAAGGGGCGGCGGGATTTACCCGTCGCCCCTTTTTCATGCTGCGTCGAATGTGCCGGGCAGTCTAGGCGTAGATGATCTCCAAGTTGGGGGCAAGCTCGGCAAGTCGCTGCCTCGTGTCCGCATCGACACCGGTGTCGGTGATCAGGCAGTTAATCTCATTGAGGTCAAGGGCGTGAACCAAGCCGATGACGCCGATTTTCGATGAGTCCATGAGGGTTATGCGTCGGTCGGCAGCGTTCGCGATGGCGCTCACCATGTTCGCCTGCTCCAATCGATGCGCCATAAATCCTTTTGAAAACGAGAAGGTATTGGTTCCCATGAAAGCAGTGGGAACAAAGTACTCGTTAAGCAGCCGGATAGTCTCGTTGCCCTGTGTGTAGTGATAGCCAAATCTCAGTTGTCCGCCCAGGAGAATGACCTCGCTGTCCACCAGCAATTCTTCGGCAAGTATCGCGTGAGATAGGTCGTTCGTGAGAACCGTGAGATTCTTGCGGCCCTTGAGAGCGCGTAGCATGCAGCCCGTTGTTGTTCCCGATTGAAGAAAGAACGTGTCGCCGTCGCGCACCATTTTCGCCGCAGCGTAACCGATGCGGCGTTTTTCGTCTTGGGCCGTCGAAGAAGCGTCTTCAAACGAAAGTTCGCGAGAATTGGGGTTCGGTAAGATCGCGCCGCCATGGGTTCGCCTGAGAAGTCCTCTGCCTTCGAGAGCCCGCATATCCTTTCGAATGGTCGCTTCCGAAACACCGAAGCGCTCGCTGAGGTCAACAATGCGAACAGTGCTGTTCGCATTGAGTAAGTCGAGTATTTCTTCCTGCCGTTCTTCCAGGTAATAGGGACGCGGTTCACTCATAAGAACTCCCAGGGCTTGTTGTGGGACAAGGCTTGTTACCTTCAGTTTTACCAGAACAACAATTCCTGAAATGAAATAAAACAACTCTAAACAAAACATATCGAACGTTCGGGGCAGGTTTTCGACCGTTTGCGGTAGCAGACGTCAATTCCGAAACAAAGCAAAACAAAACGCAATATAATGAACTCGCAAAATGTTGCGTTTGGAGAAAGCCAAACAGCGATGGTCTGCCTGAGGAAAGGAGAACAGATGCTCGTCAGTATGAGAGATATCTGCAACATCGCCGAACAGAACAATATGGCGGTCGCTGCAGTAAATTCCGCGAGTCTTGAGGCCGTCCGCGCCGCTGTGGACGTGGCGGAGGAAACAGGTTATCCGATTATCATCCAGCATGCCGAGGTTCACGAGTCGCTGGTGCCGATTGACGTGGTGGCTCCGCTGGTTACAGCACTGGCTGAGCGCTCGAGTGCGCATATCTGCCTGAATCTGGATCATTGTGAGAATCTATCCTATGCTCGTCGTGCGTTGGAGCTCGGTTTCACGGGCGTCATGTTCGACGGTTCTGCACTTTCCTACGAACGTAATGTTGAGCTTTCCCAGTACGCTGCCCAGATGTGCGCCGACTTTGGTGCAGGCCTTGAGTGCGAACTTGGTTCTATGGGGTCGCGTGAGGGTGGCGATCCTGATGCTGGGTCCACGGCGGAAGAGGCGGGCGCCATCTATACCGATCCTGACCAGGCGCGTGACTTCGTTGAGTCCACGGGGCTCGATATCCTGGCCTGCTCGTTCGGAACGGTGCACGGCCTGTATAAGGGCGAGCCCCATTTGAACATTGACGTTCTGACCGACATTCGCAGCTGTGTGAACGTGCCACTTGTCATGCACGGTGGCTCCGGTGTTTCCGACGAGGATTACGCTCGTGCCATCAATGCCGGCATCCGCAAGATTAACTACTACACGTATGGCGTTAAATATGCCGGCGATGCCGTGCGCGCCATGGTTGATGAAAAGACTGAGGGACATCCGGATGCTCCGATCTATTGGCACGATATGACGGCAGTCGCGTTCGAGAGCCTGCGCAGCACATTCGAGCATGTCGTGCGAGTATTCGCCAATGGCGCGGCTCCTTTGGCTTAAGGGGTGTGCTATGAAGAAAATTTTAGTTGCAACCCACGGACGCCTAGCAAGTGGCGTCAAAAGTGTGGCTGAGGTGCTGCTTCATGATGATAGCGCCATAACCGTCGTTGATTGCTATGTGGACGAATCGGATCCCAATGAGCAGATCGCAGAGTTTATCGATGGCGTGAGGCCAGAGGACGATGCGTTGATCGTTACCGATCTTTTGGGCGGGAGCGTCTGCAACATGGTTACGGCCATGCAGCCGGAAAAGCACGGCATCGTACATGTGACCGGTTTCAACATCGCGTTAATTCTCGAATGCCTGATTACGGGCGAGGCGTTCACGCCCGAGTATATCGACAGCGTAATCGCGCAGGCATCGACCTCCATGCGGCGTGTGGTCCTGCGGGCAGGCGGGGCGACAGATACCGATGACGATTTCTTTGGATAGGAAGTGGTCCGCTTTGGCGGGCGGAGCGAAGACGAAAGGAGAACGAAATGATCGTTCAGCTGCGAGTGGATGACCGCCTGGTTCACGGACAGGTCACGCTCATGTGGGGAAAGGAGCTGAGCACCAAGGGTATTTTAGTCGCGAATGACGCTGCGGCCCAAAATGAAACCCAGTCGTCGACGCTCAAGATGGCTTGCCCGAGTGGGCAGAAGCTTCTCATCCGTACAATAGACGACGCTATCAAGATTGCTAACGATCCGCGTGCGGGCGAGATGCGCATCTTCGCCCTTACTGGGAACATCGCCGATGCACTCAAACTAGTGAAAGGGGCTCCCGGTAGGATCGGCAGCGTGAACGTTGCGAATGTCGGCCGCTTCGATCGAAGCGACGATGCAGCCAAGGTGCTGCTGACAACGGGTGTAACGCTCAATCCAGACGAGGTGGCTGCAGCGCGCGAGCTGTGTGAGCAAGATCTGCCGGTGTTTCATCAGGTCGGCGTTACAGACGGTAAGGTCAAGGTTTCCGACCTGCTGGCAAAGCTCTAAGGAGGGATTGATATGCTGACGACTGCGCTCTTGGCATATTTGGCAGCTTTTATCTGCTATTTCGTCCAATGGACGTTTGGACAGCCCATGATTGACCAGCCCCTGGGCGTGGGTCTTGTGGCGGGCATTATCTTTGGCGATGTTACCGCAGGCATTATCATCGGTGCTGCGCTCCAGGCTATTTTCATCGGAAGCGTCAACGTGGGCGGTGCGACTTCGGCTGATACGGTGGCAGGAACGGTGCTCGCTGTGTGCTTCGTGGTCGTGTCTGGCATGGAGCAGGGCGTAGCGATTCCGCTCGCGGTGGCTGCGGCTATTTTTGCGAACATCATCTACTCGCTCGTTCTCAACGTGCTCATGTCTTTCTGGGCTCCTGTTATTGATTGGGCCGCGAACTCGGGTGACAGTAAGAAGCTCTTCATCTGCCATTTTGGCGGCGCCGTAGTCATGAACGGTCTATTCGCCATCCCGACGTTTTTGGCGGTGTGGGTCGGTGCCGAGCCGGCATCGCAGCTTATGAATATGGTGCCGCAGGCGGTCCTGAACGGGTTCAATGCTGCATCCGGCCTGCTTCCCGCCGTGGGCATGGCGCTACTTCTGCGCATGCTCTGGGATAACAAGATTGCAATTTATTTCCTGCTCGGCTTCGTGCTCTTCCAATATCTCAACATGCCCATGGTCGCAATTGCCGCCGTCGGTGCAGTGATCTTGGTCGTTACGGCCCTGCGTGACCTTGAAAATCTCGACCTGCGCAACCAGATTAAGGCCTTGCGCGAATCGGGCGTCGCAGCTGGTGCCCAGTCCGTCGCCGAGCTCGAAGAGGAGGATTTCTTCGCATGAGTACCACCGATACCGCAAGCGAGAAGATCAGCATCTCCACTAAGGATCTTTCCGCTGAAGACCGTAAGATGCTGCGCGGCATCTTCTTCCACTCGTTCAACGTCTTTGCCCATTACGGCGGCGGCGCTCGCGGAGGCGCTTCAGGCTTCATGTGGTCCATCTGGCCTGCCATCGAGCGTTTCTACCCGGATAAAGAACAGCGTCGCGATGCCCTGGTACGCCATTCGACCTGGTATAAGATCACGTCAAATGTCGGTACGTTCTGCATGGGCCTTGTTGCCTCGATGGAGAAGGAGAACGCGGCCGAGCCTGATTTCGATACGCATTCGATCGACTCGGTCAAAGCTTCGCTCATGGGTCCCATGTCGGGCATCGGCGATGCAATCTTCTGGGGCGTTATCCGTGTTATCGCGGCCTCGGTCGGTATGGCGCTGTGCTCTCAGAACGGATCGCTTCTGGGTCCGATCGCGTTTCTGCTCATTTACAACATTCCGTCGTGGATTACGCGTTGGGTGCTGACGGTTCTTGGGTATCGCGTCGGTTCGAGCTTCATCACCAAGATCTACGAGAGCGGCTTGATGGGTATTGTAACCAAACTCTCAAGCACGCTCGGCCTGCTGATGATCGGCGCCATGGCTGCCTCGTTCGTTAAGTTCAACTGCGCGATCTCAATTCCGATGCCCGAGGGCGATCCGGTCATGATCCAGACGTATCTCGATACGATCTTCATCGGCCTGATTCCGCTGCTGTACACCCTGGGTTGTTTCAAGCTGCTCAAGAAGAACACCAACGTGAACTGGATCATTATCGGCACCATGATCATTGGCCTGGTGCTTGGCCTGACGGGGATTTGCTAGTTGCTGCAAGTTTCAAGACGATGTTTACCCGCCCGAGTGTGCCTAAGGTGCGCTCGGGCGGGCTTGCGTTGGGTTTAAAGCAATGTATACACTGTCTGCGCCGATACGCGTAGACGATTCGTAAGCACGTGTGCGCTCTGGATACCGCATCCCGCGGTATCCATGCATTACGATGGCCGTAATCAGTCATAGTGTAAGAATGGAATTCAAGCCACACGGAAAGGTGCATGCCATGGATAGCAAGGACGAGTGCAAGCAGCCCCTGCGCGAGAAGAGGGAGACGAAAAAGCCCACCGATCCCTACATTCGTGCCGAGAACGAGGATGACGACGGCTACGATCCTTATAGCGATCGTCGCCCCGAGCGCGAGCCCCTCTTCGAAGCCGACCCCTGGCGTTAAGTAGCTGATTTGGGACGGGGCTTTTTTAGCTACTTTGTTTTCGGCTAGAGGCGTTCATGCCTGCCCCCTCGGCCGCTCGATATCCTCCGGGAGGGGCCACTAATAGAAAACTTGCTTATCCATTAATCAAGATACGCATAATCTTGCTCTCCTGCTAATCAAGAATCGTTATAATCTTGATTAGCAGGAGAGCAAGATTGGAGAATTATGGCATTCAACGACTTGGTGGCTCAAAAAATAAAGGACTTTGAGCAACAGGGGATTCCGCAGGTCTTTGAGCGCGACCTTGATCTGGGCAACCCGCAGGAGCCAAAGCGCGACAACATCGTATATGTGATTGTGGGCGCCCGTCGTTGTGGAAAGACGTATCGCCTGTATCAGGAGATACGGCGGCTTCAGGGCCAAGGCGTCGAGCTTGACCGGATGCTATATTTCAATTTTGAGGATGAGCGCTTGCGTCCGTATGAGCCATCGCTACTAGCGGACGTGCTCGATACATTCTATGCACTATATCCTGCTGCTCGAGGCGAGGGCGCCTACCTTTTCTTTGACGAGATCCAGGAAATACCCGAATGGGGTGCGTTTCTGCGACGCGTGGTCGATACGGAGAAGGCGACCGTTTACGTGACGGGATCTTCTTCTAAGATGCTGTCCTCAGAACTTAAGAGCGAGTTCAGGGGCCGTTCTCTTGTGCGAGAGCTTTTTCCGTTGAGTTTTTCGGAATACGTCCGATATAAGACGGGGAGCGTTCCTGAGTCGAACGCGCCCTTCTCCTCAAGCGCTGCAGCGTTGCTCCGACACCATCTGGTCGGATATCTCGAGCGAGGGGGATTCATCGCGACACTTGAGCAGACGCCCGCAGACGCGATTCAGCTGCTACAGGAATATGCGTCGCGAACGGTCGCTATGGACGTTGTGGAGCGTTACGACGTCAAGAGCCCTCGTTTGGCCTCACTGTTTCTGACGCGGTGTATGGCATCTTCGGGACGAGAGCTGTCGGTGAACAAGGTGTACAACGAGTTCAAGAGCAGGCAGATACCCGTCAGTCGTAATTCGCTCAGCGACTTACTTGAGTATTACGAGGACGCCTACCTGCTGTTTTCTGTGCCGGAGTTTACGCGTTCACTTGCAAATAATACGCGGTCTGCGTCTAAAGTCTACGCTGTCGATCCTGCGATGTTTGGAGCATTCTCTCCCGCATCGGCATTGGACCAGGGCCAGAGGCTCGAGACTGCGGTGTTCAATGCGCTCAGAAGAAGGACTCCTGCGGTGCGGGTCGGTTCGGTCTGCCGCCTACTGGTCAAGGAGAAGAATAAAAGCCATGAGGTTGACTTTGTGGCTGGGGATGCACTTCTCATGCAGGCTTATAGCCTGACTCAGGTGAGTGTGGATATGGCAAGCGAGAAAACGCGCGAACGCGAAATTGCAGCCCTCGATGCCTCGATGGCCCAGTTTGATCTTGGCGAGTCGGTAATCGTTACTATGGATGAACAGGCCGATATTCCATGTGAACACGGTGTGGTACACGCTGTGCCCGCATGGAAGTGGCTCCTTGCCTAATCATCTACGGATCTGTGGGGCCAGGACCTCCTGGCCCCTTCATCACGGTTGGGGAGTACCATGATGCGCCCGGCTAGTCCTGGGCCTTGATGCTCGGCAGCAGAATCTGGGCGATGTAGTCGCATTCGAGCTTGGTGGCAGCGTCGGCCTTGCCGTCTTTGCCGACCAGCACGCTCTTGATCTGGCTGTAGGTGTAGCGGTTGCCGGTCGTAAGCTCGACAAGCTCAATGGCTGTGTCCATGGGATAGGTCGACACGGGGTTCTGCGTGCGCCCGTTGATGGTCTGGGGCACCACGTACGGATAGACGGGGCCGCTGGCGTAGACGGTATAACCGTTGCCTAGATTGGCCGCACCCAAAACCGTATCGCCCTCATCGGGCGTAAAGCTCTCGCCCTCGCGCACCGCGACGAGCGTCACAATCGGCGTATCGCTGTCGCCGGCAAGATAGATGCATAGCGTGCTGCCATTTTGCCAAGTCTCGACCTTGCCGTACCATTCGACGGGGATATCGAGCTGGTAGAGGTCGGTTGCCTTGTGACGGGCGTCGGCATCACGGGCTGCCTGTGCCTTTTGCGCGCTCAGGGCATTGACGGCGGCGTCGCGCCGCGCGGTTGCCGCCTGCTGGAGCACCTTGGCGGTGGCGGCGGAGCTCGCGCCTCCCTCCTCGGCATATTTGGCGGCGGCATCGATCTGGTCGTCGGTTACCGTGTCGGCCGAAGGCACCTTGAGTTTAAAGGCAGCCTGGGCACTTAAATCCTGTCCATCGCTCTTAACGGTGACCTGCGTCTTGGTGGTCGGGACGGTATAGATGGTGCCGTCGGCCGCGATGGGGGAGGCAGCGATGGAGAGCGTGTAATCGCCGGGCAGCAGTTTGATGCCGCGGCCGTGCTCGTCAACGTAGAGCGTTTCGCTCACAGAAGAGCCGTCGGAGTCCTGGCCACTCACCTGCACGGGGATCTTTGAGCCGGTGGAGCAGTCGAGTCCCGCGGCATGTACGCCAATTTGCACCGACATCATGGTATGGGCGTTTGCGGCAACTACGGCGGCCTGCTCTTGCTGGTATCCGTTCCAAGCCGCATAGCCCGCGCCGCCGGCGACGAGCGCGACGGCCACGACACCGGCGACCATCAGATTGCGGCGCTTGGGCGACATCTTACGATGACGAACCTCGGCTTCGTGTGCCGAGGGAGCGGACGGCAGGGGAATATCTCCCATGGCGATGGTCTCGTCGACGACTGGCGCAGAGCCCAAGCCGGGGAGCTCGCGGGTGAGCGATTCGTCGACGGGCAAGTCGCCAAGCAGGGAGGTCTCATCTCCCGCGTTGGGTTCCGGTTGGCCATTGCCCTCGTCATCGCCTTTTTCGACATCGGCTTCATCGCGAGCATCCTCGACGTCGTCGCCCGTATCCGGTATGCCATCGCCCGCCGCGTCCTGCATGTCGACGATTGTCTCGTCAAACGCAACTTCGTCCAGCGAAAACCGGTCTAGGCTCTCCAAGGCCTCGGCGCACGCCGCTGCATCTTGGGCCGCGTCCTCTTGGCCCCTCGTCTCATTTTCCATATATCCCCCAAGCTCAATATCGGGACAACAATGTACCCAAAATTAAGGTCACATAGAGCTGGCGTGCAGTCGGAAATTCGATTTTATCTGCGCGATACATTGTGAATATGTGCATGAATGCACGCGCGACAGCAAAAAGCCCCCGGAAAGCAAACGAATTGCTTTCCGGGGGCTGCGCATAACGCGAGATTACGGAGCCAAAGAGACGCGCCTACATCCAAATGCGGACGGCAGCGAGCGCGTTACTCGGCGTGCGCGTAATCAACCTTGGCGCGGCGAGCGGTAGCCTTCTCCCAATCGCTGGTGCCCTCAAAGACGTCCTGCTTGTAGGGATTGCGGCCGAGCTTCTTGGCACGGTAGACGATGTAGATGATCGCGGCGACGTTGGCGACCAGCGCGGCGATCGAGACCGCGGTAGCGGCGCCGGGGTCGAGCGTGGAGTGGGTCACAAAGATGGACTCCTCCTGGAAGTACGGGAATACCTGGGCAAACATGCACCAAATAGCCAGCGTAAAGGCACGGTTCTGGATCCAGCCGCCCTTGTTCCAGATAAAGGCGGCGACGGTGGGCGCCAGCAGCAGTGCAAAGCCGCAGAACCAGGAGTGGGTGGGCAAGCAGTTGTAGGTGTAGCAGAAGTTCCAGATATCGTAGGCGATGATGTAGACCCAGGTCATGTCGGGCCACAGCATGTCGGTCTTGTCCTCAGAGGCGTAGACACTCCACCAACCGGTCATGCAGAAGATGTTGATGATACCGGCGATGCCGTTGAACACGTTGTTCCAGCCGGCGAGCTGCGTGGCGCCCTCGGAGGTGACCCAGGTGGACTCGCCCAGGACAAAGAAGTGATAGGCGCTCTCAAAGTCGGACACGACGGCGATCATGATGTTGATGGCGACGATCACAAACGGCCACGCGCGGAACCAATGCGCCTTGCCGATCTTGCCCCACTGGTACTTAATGGCAATGAAGCCCCAGCAACCGGCCAGCGCCGCGTATACCTTGGCGTAGTGGAACCAGCTGTTCTGGTACACATGGGTGGGGTTGGTGAGCGCCCACTCGGCACCCTGTGAGACGCCGATGGCGATAGCGACGCAGTAGATGGTCATGGCCAGCGGAGCCACGCCAAAGATGATGGCCGCGCCCAGCTTGGTGCGGCGGCCGACCTCGTTGAGCACGATCAGGCCAATAAAGACCATGGCCCAGCCGGCCCAGTGGATAAGGGTATTGCTACCCTAAACATCGAACAGCATGCTGCTCTCCTTTCACAAGCCCGCGGCCCCTCTTCTGATCGCGGGCAGTTTGGCCAAATGTCGTCAGTTCTGGGGCTTGCGCTCCTGATACTTGGCGGTATAGCCCTCGATATGGAGCGTCGAGGCGATGATTTCCTTGACTGTCTCGTCGGGCACATCGGGGTGCGTGCGGATATACATCAGCAGCCCCATGATGAGGGTGTAGAACGTCTCGTAGACATGGTCGATGCGTAGCTCGTGATGGGCGACAAAATCCACCACGGTGGTATCGCAGATATACTGCGCCACGCGCTGGACCACGTTGTGCAAAAAGCCGCCGTAGAGCGCGCCGCTGCTCGAGGTGAGCGTGCTCGGCAACTCGTGGCCGCTCACGACCAGGCGCTTAAAGAGCGGAGCAACGGTGTCGAGTGCGCCTTCGATGTCGCCAACCGTGCGGCTGGCGTTCCACTGCTCGAGCT
>UMKG01049391.1_pt1 | contig 12496 bp, 9 predicted proteins | sample 1966261 | NCBI WGS metagenome assembly UMKG01 (sample SAMEA4836169, study PRJEB28245) | human gut metagenome | biome: gut microbiome; material: fecal sample | place: Denmark | collected 2008 | reverse complement strand
GCAAGCTGCTGTGCACGGCGGCGGGCAGCTTCGTACTCATCCTGATTCAGCGCACTGCCTGTTTTCACAGTACGCCCGGTGTTCACCGTGCGCGGCGCGTCACCAGCATGGTAGACATTGCGCGGCGCATCGCCGGTGTTTACCCTGCGGATCTCGCTCATAACGTTCCTCCCTTTTATTCAAACGATGGGAACTGGTCTTTCATCTTATTCGGTTACGGCACACCCGCAAAAGGCAGTGCCTGCCCCTTTATCGGGTGCAGGCCGCGCGGGCATCATCCAGTGCGGCAACGGTATCGGGGTCCAGTGGGTTGCCTTTTTCGCGAACAAAGGCAATGCTTTGTTCCAGTGCATGGCACAGCGCCAGGTCCAGGTTCTGCATTTCCTCGGCACGCAGCGCCTCCACACCGGGGTAATCCCGTTCGGCACTGGTCATATCCGCCATGTAAATAATCTTGTCCAACAGGCTCATGTTCTGTTTGCCGGTGGTATGGCACTCAATGGCAGATAAAATTTCCGGGTCCGTCACACCCCACTGTGTCTGGCACAAAACCGAGGCTGCGTACCCATGCCACACCGGCGCAGGGCGCTTGGCGGCATTTTTAGCTATTATAGCATTATCAGCAAAAATCTGCAACATCTCTGCCTTGGGCAGTTCTTTCGCGCTGTCGTGCAAAAGTGCCGCTAATGCGGCCTTTTCCTCATCCGCGCCATAGCGTTTTGCCAGCTTGACTGCCATTTTTTTTACATTTATGGTGTGCTTGTAACGCTTTTCGCTCAAACGGCTTTTTACCAGCGCTTTTGCTTCGTCCACTGTCATCAAGATCCGCATCCTTTCCCTATTTTATTGTACCCTATCTATGGCTTCAAATCAGCTTGCCGTACAGCCCGTTCCGGTGTATCACATCCGCCACCGGCGGGGGCAGCAGCTCCTTCAGCCGGGCAGGGGGATACTTTCCTGCGCGGATATCGCTGGAGGCACACTCCAGCACCGGGGCATCCGCAAACATGATCTTCCCGCCTGCTTCTTCCAGCTTTTGGGCTGCTGCACGCAGAGCGTCGCCATCGCCGGGTTCCCGGCTTTGCACCACCAGGGTGACCATAGCCAAAATTTCCCGCCAGCGGTACCATTCATCAAATGTTTCCAGCATATCGCTGCCAATTGTCATATACAGCTGAGCGCCGGGATACTTTTCCTGCAGCATGCTGACGGTATTATAGGTATAGCTGCGGCCCGCGCGGTCCACTTCCCACTGGCTCACCTGCACCTGGGGGCCAAGCGCCTTAAAGCATTCGCACATGGCAAGGCGCAGTTCGCCCGGCGTTGCGCTGGCGTGCTTGTGGGGTGGGATGCCCGCCGGCATAACCAGCACCACATCCGGCTGCACCGCCTGCATGGCGGCCCGCAGGTTGTTCATGTGCCCGGCGTGGGGCGGGTCAAATGTGCCGCCAAATAGCAGTGCTTTCATCTTACTTTTTCAGCAGTTCCGCATAAGCAGATTCCTTCGGCTTTTTGCGGAACAGCACAAACTTGCGGCCAATCACCTGCACGCACTCTGCATGGATGGCTTCGCACAGGATGTCGGCAGCCTCACGGGCATCATACTCGCTGTTTTCCAGCACCTTCAGCTTGATCAGCTCGCGGGCTTTGATGCAGTCATCCACGCCCTTGATCAGCGTTTCATCAATTTCGCCCTTGCCGATCTGAAAAACCGGCTCCATGGTGTTGGCCATGCCGCGCAGTGCGGCGCGCTGTTTGCTTGTCAAAGACATTGTTCGCTCCTTATTGTTCAGTCAAAATCAAATCGTTCTATTCAGTTTTTCTCTGCGGCTCATTCGCCCAAAAATGCGGCGAGCTCGGCTTCCAGCTTTTCCATGGCGCGGCCGCGGTGGCTGATGGCGTCTTTTTCGGCATCGGCCAGCTCGGCATAGGTGCGGTGTGCGGTGTTGGGTACCGTGCCGCCGCCGGGCAGGCCGACGGCATCGGGGACAAACAGCGGGTCATACCCAAAACCGTTATCGCCCGCCGGGGTCATGGCCACACTGCCGGGGCATTCGCCGGTCACAACCAGCTCCCGCCCATCCGGCAGGATCAGGCAGACCGCCGAAACGAACTTGGCGGCGCGCTGTCCCACCGGCACATTCTGCATCTCTGCCATCAGCTTTTCGTTGTTGGCGGCATCGTTGCCGTGCTCACCCGCATAGCGTGCGCTGTACACGCCGGGTGCCCCGTTCAGGGCATCCACGCACAGGCCGGAATCATCCGCCACGGTGGGCAGGCCGGTTGCCTTGCAAAAGGCTTCGGCCTTAATCTTTGCGTTTTCCGCAAAGGTGGTTCCGGTCTCCTCCGGGTCCAGGGTTACACCCAGTTCCCGCAGGCTTTTTACCTCGTGGCCGCAGCGGGTCAGGATGCGGCGCAGCTCTTTCAGCTTGCCCGCATTGTTGGTGGCTGCACAAACGATCATGCCTGTTCCTCCCCTGCCTGCTCCGTTTCCTCTTTTTTATGCTGCGGAACCTCCGGCAGCAGGGCTTCGGCAAAATCGGTGGCGGAGAAGAAGATCAGGTCGTCGATCTTTTCCCCCACGCCCACAAAACGGATGGGCAGACCCAGCTTTTCGTGCACACCGATGATGCAGCCACCCTTGGGGGTGCCGTCCAGCTTGGTCAGCACAACGCCGGTGGCACCGGCGGCGCGGCAGAACTCCTGCGCCTGGCTGATGGCGTTCTGGCCGGTAATGGCATCCAGCACCAGCAGCACTTCCAGGCTGGCATCCGGGCTGGCCTTTTTCACGCTGCGGCTGATCTTTGCCAGTTCGTCCATCAGGCCCTTTTTGTTGTGCAGGCGGCCTGCGGTATCGGCAATGACCATATCATAACCGCGGGCCGTGGCGGATTTGACCGCATCAAAAATCACGGCTGCGGGGTCAGCGCCCTCGCCCGCCTTGACCAGCGGCACCCCGGCACGGTCGGCCCAGGTTTCCAGCTGTTCGCTGGCCGCTGCGCGGAAGGTATCGCCTGCCGCCAGCATGACCCGCTTGCCCAGATCCTTGTACAGATAAGCCAGCTTGGCAATGGTGGTGGTTTTGCCCACGCCGTTCACGCCCACAACCAGAATAACCGCCGGTTTGCCGCTCAGGTCCAGGTCAGTTTTGGGGCTTACCTCGCGGCGGATGATATCGCGCAGGGCATCCAGCGCTTCCTGGCCGGTATGCAGGCCGTTGATCTCTACCTCATCGCGCAGCTCGTCCACCAAACGCACCGCGCAGCTGGGGCCGACATCGGCCAGAATCAGCTGCTCTTCCAAATCATTATACAGGTCATCATCAATAACAGAGCTGGTCAAGGTGTTGACGATGTTCTGGAAAAAGTCCGTTCTGGTTTTTTCCAGGCCATCGCTCATTTTCTTCTTTTTCTTAAAAATATCGAAGAATCCCATGGCGGTTCCTCCTTTGAATTAACTGATCAGATCAGCGGAAACGTTTTCAAGGTCAAGGCGCAGGATCTTGGAAACACCATCCTCCTGCATGGTCACGCCGTACAGCACATCAGCTGCTTCCATGGTGCCGCGGCGGTGGGTGATAACGATGAACTGGGTGCGTTCGGTCATGCGGCGCAGATACTGCGCATAGCGCGTAACGTTCACATCGTCCAGTGCAGCTTCAATTTCGTCCAGGATGCAGAACGGCGACGGGTTGACGGCCAGAATGGCAAAATAAATGCTGATGGCCACCAGCGCCTGTTCGCCGCCGGACAGAGCCGACAGGTTTTTGATGACCTTGCCGGGGGGCGAAACCTGAATTTCAATGCCGGAGTTCAGCACATCGTTCTCATCCGAAAGATAGAGCCTCGCCGAACCGCCGCCGAACAGCTCGCGGAAGATCGCACCGAAGTTGCGGTTGATCTCCTTAAAGCTGGCGGTGAACATCTCCTGCATTTCGCTGCACAGCTCAGCAATCATTCGGTTCAGCTCCGCGCGGGATTTCTCCACATCGGTGACCTGTGCTTTCATGAAGTCGTACCGTTCTTTAACTTCCTTGTACTCTTCGATCGCGCCCACATTCACGTTGCCCAGCGCGCGGATCTTGCCGCGCACTTCGGCCACCTGGCGGCGCAGGTCTGCCACATTGGCAAAGGGTACACAGAGCTTTTCCGCCTCGGCTTCGGTCAGCTGGTATTCCTCCCACAGCTTGGATGCAGTGGTGTTCAGCTCAGTTTCCGCCGCGGTCTTGCGCTCGGCCAGGCGGGCCATCTCGCCGCTCATCCGCTCGCGCTCATCGGTCAGGGTGCGGTTTTCCTGGGTCAGGCGGGTCACAGCGGCTTCCTTTTCCATGCGCTCGGCATTCGCCTTGCGGATGGTTTCCTCCGCCGCGGTGATCTTCTGTTTGTTTTCTTCGCTGGCTCGCTTGATTTCATTGGCGCGCAGCTCATTGGCGGCAATGCGCTCTTTGGCGGCGGCCACATTGGCCTGCAGTTCCCGCACGCGGGCTTCGGCTTCGCCGCTGCGGCCTCTCAAGGTTTCCAGCGCTGCTTCGTGCAGGCTCAGGTCCTTCTCGGTGCGCAGCTTCTGCATTCGGTTATCCGAAAGTTTCTGCGATGCTTCCTCCCGCTGGCGGGTCACATCGCTGGTGGAAGCGCCCAGGCTTTCCAGCTCTTTGCGGTGCGTTTCAATCTCGGCTTCCGCCTGTTTGCGGGCGTTTTCTGCCTGGGCGGCGGCCGCAGTGTTCTCCCGCAGCTGCTGTTCCAGCGCGGCGATCTCCTGCCCGCGGTGGGCGGCAGCATTCTTGCCCTCTTCCAGCGCGGTGTTCAGCTGATCCAGCTCCATCTCGGCTTTCAGGCGGGCCGCAGCGGCGGTCATGCCCTCGCTCTCGGCACCGGCCAGCTGGGCGGTCAGGTTATCCACCTCCGCTTTGCGGGCGGCGGCTTCCTTTTCGGCTGCTGCGCGGCGCTCGTCCAGTTTCAGCACCTTGGCACGCAGTTCGTCCAGTTCCTGCTTGCGGCTGAACACACCCACGCTGCGCGCGGTGGAACCGCCGGTAAAGGAACCGCCTGCGTTGATGACCTGGCCGTCCATTGTGACAATGCGGTTGCGGTAGCCAAGATTTTTGGCCACCACCGACGCTTCGCCCAGATCCTCCACCACAATAATGCGGCCCAGCAGGTTATCAATAATATGCTGGTACTGGGGGGCGGTCTCCACCAGGTCGGCGGCCACCTCCGCCGTGCCGGTCAGGCGGCCATTGAATCGGCTGCCCTGCACGGTATCCAGCGGCAGGAAGGTTGCGCGTCCGGCGCGTTCTTCCTTCAAAAAGGTGATGGCCGCGCGGGCGCAGCCCTGGTCCTGCACCACAATGTTCTGCAGCGCAAAGCCAAGTGCCGTTTCAATCGCGATTTCGTACCCCTTGCGCACGCTCAGGATACCGGCCACCGGGCCGATGATGCCCCGCAGCCGCCCACCGCCCGCGGCGCGCATGACGGCTTTTACGCTCTGCTGATAGCCGTCCATGTTGCGCTCCAGATCCTCCAGAATGCGGATGCGCTGGGCGGTGTTGTTTTTATCCGCTGCGGCCTTCTGCAAAGCTTCAGCGGCTTCCGCCTGCTGGCGGCGACGGCTTTCCAGCTTGAGCTTTAAGCCGGAGCGGATGTTATCGTTGCGGGTCACGGCTTCCTCGCACTCTTTCAGGTGCTCGGCAGCAGCGTCCCGTTCCTCGGTCAGTTTTTGTGCCACATCACCCGCGGCGGCTTCCTGGTTTTTCAGGCCGTTCAGCTGGGCGCGGGCCGCTTCCACGGCAGATTGCAGCCCCGCACCCCGCACCTGCAGGGCAGTGGCATTCTGCTGCATGCGGGCCATGGCGGCGCTCACGATCTCCCGCCGCTCACCGCTTTGCAGCGCCTGCTGTTCCAGCGTGTTCAGCTGCTGGCGCAGCTTGTCCGCCTCGGCATCCAGATTTTGCAGCACGGTTTGCAGCTGGGTGATTTTCGCTTTGTGCTCGTCCGCTTCCTGCGCAATCCCCTTTGCGCCTTCCCCGGCGCGGGTCAGCTCATCGCTGGCGCTGCGGATCTGCTCGTTCGCGTGTTCGGTTTCGTTCTGCAAAACTGCCAGCTGGCTTTCGCTCCCGGCGTTCTGCTCGGTAATGGTGCGGATCTCAGCGTTCGCTTCCTCCACCTGCAGCATCAGCTGCTGGGCTTCGGCGCGCAGGGCTTCGGTGCGGGTGTCAAATTCATCCAGCTGGCGGGAAATGCGTGCATAGTCGCTTTCCGCCGCCTCATACTTGCGCTGCTGGTCCCGCACCGTATCCTGTGCGCGGCGGATTGAATCCACCCACAGGGTAATTTCCAGCCCCTTGCGGGTCTCGGAATATGCCAGGAACTGCTCCGCCTTTTCGCTGTCGCGTTTCAGGGGTCCAACCCGCTTTTCCAGCTCCCCCAGAATATCCCGCAGGCGTTCCAGATTGCCCTCCGCCGCGGCCAGGCGGCGTTCGGCTTCATTTTTGCGGTAGCGGTATTTGGCAATGCCAGATGCTTCCTCAAAAATCTCGCGCCGCTCGGTGGATTTTGCACCAACGATCTCCGCAATGCGCCCCTGACCCACAATGGCGTAGCCATCGCGCCCAAGGCCGGTATCCAGCAGCAGCTCGTACACATCTTTTAAGCGCACGCTCTGGCCGTTGATGGTATACTCGCTCTCCCCGCTGCGGTAATAGCGGCGGCCAATGGTTACTTCGTCCGCGTCCATTTCCAGCCCATGATCGGAGTTATCAATGGTCAGCGATACCGCCGCATAGCCCATTGCGCCGCGGGTCTGGGTGCCGCCAAAAATAACGTCCTCCATCTTGCCCGCACCGCGCAGCTGTTTGGAGCTGGTTTCGCCCAGAACCCACCGGATGGAATCCGAAATGTTGCTTTTGCCGGAGCCGTTCGGCCCCACAACACCGGTAATGCCTTCGCCAATGGTGATCCGCGTTTTATCCGGGAAGGACTTGAAGCCCTGTATCTCAAGTTCTTTTAAGCGCATAGATGCCCCTTTTTATGCCTGCTGTTCCAGCTTGGTCAGCGCCGCTTTGGCAGCCTGCTGTTCCGCAGCCTTTTTGCTGCGGCCTTCGCCCACAGCCAGCGCCTTGCCGTTCAGCGCCACAGTAACCTGGAACCGCTTATCATGCGCCGGGCCGGATTCCCCTGTCACGGTGTAGGTCAGGCGGTCGTCCGGGTGTTTCTGCACCACTTCCTGCAGGGCGGTCTTGTGGTCATCCTCGGCGGTTTTGCCCTCCGTGATGAACGGCAGGATAAAGTTGCGGGCGGTCTCAATGCCGCCGTCCAGGAACAAAGCGGCAATGGTGGCTTCAAACGCATCCGAAACCACGCTGGGGCGGCAGCGCCCGCCGCCCAGCTCCTCGCCGCGGCCCAGCCGCAGGTAAGAGCCCAGGTCGATCTCCTGCGCAAACTGGAACAGCGCGTCCTCGCTGACCAGCGAAGCGCGCATGCGGGACAGTTCGCCCTCCGGGCGGGTGGAATGGTGGAACAGATAGTTTGCCACCACAACGGACAGCACACTGTCGCCCAAAAATTCCAGCCGCTCGTTATACAGCGTAGGGGTTTTGCTCTCGTTGGCGTAAGAGCTGTGGGTCAGCGCCGTGATGAGCAGTTCTTTATTCTTAAAATGGTAATGCAGCTTTTCTTCCAATTCCTCAGGGGTACGCGTGGTCATAAGATTGCCTTACCTTTCGTTCTCTCTGTTTTGCGATTGTATATCGGGATATTTTGCAGGCCGGGCGGGCAATGCCCGCCCCTGCAATGGGCTTTGGTTTTGTGGCTATCCCGTAGGGGCGCACATTGTGCGCCCGCTGCCTATATTTTGGTACCGGCCATTTCCAATGGGCGGGCATAACATTTCAATTTTCGCACGATATGCCGTTTTATTCCGCGTCTGTCTTTTCTGCTGCGGCCTTGGCGGCTACTTCGGCCAGGGCGCCCTGCATGGTGCCGCACAGGTCATTGGCAACGCACAGCTTTGCCTGGCGGATGGCGTTCTTGATGCCCTTGGCCTTGCTGGAACCGTGTGCCTTGATGACCGGCTTTGCCGCGCCCAGCAGCGGTGCGCCGCCGATCTCCTCAGAGTCCATCATGTGCTTCAAATTGCGCAGCCCGCCTTTTACGCCAAGGTAGCACAGCTTGGTCACAATGCTCTGCATAAAGATATCTTTCAGCATGCCCAGCAAAGTACCTGCCACACCCTCGGTCAGCTTCAGCACCACATTGCCCACAAAGCCGTCGCAGACGATAACGTCCACCTCACCAGCCATAATATCACGCGGCTCAATGTTGCCCACAAAGCGGATGGCCGGGTTTGCTTTCAGCAGGCCGTGGGCTTCACGGTACATCGGGGTGCCCTTGGTGTCCTCGGCGCCGTTGTTCACCAGCGCGACGGCGGGGTCCTTGCGGCCCATGACCTTATTCATGTACACGCTGCCCATGGTGCCAAAGGCATTCAGCATCTCGGCACGGCATTCGGCGTTTGCGCCGCAGTCCAGCAGCAAAAACGGCTGCTTTTTGCCCGGCATGCAGGTAGCCAGCGCCGGGCGCTTGACCCCCTTGACGGTGCGCACGATCAAACTGGTGCCCACATGCAGCGCGCCGGTGGAACCGGCGGAAACAAAGGCATCCGCCTCGCCGTTTTTCAGCATCGTCAGGCCTTTGACCAGGCTGGAATCCGTTTTGTGGCGCACGGCCTTGACCGGGTCATCGTGCATATCCACATCCTCGGTGCAGTGAATCAGCTCAAAGGGGGTCAGGTCCACGCCAAGCTCCTGGGCAGCGGCCTTGATCTTGGCTTCATCACCCAGCAGGGCCAGGGTCATGCCATCACCAAACTCTTTTACCGCATCGGCTGCGCCCTGTACGGTCGATTTCGGGGCGTTATCGCCACCCATTGCGTCCAGTAAAATTTTCATAATCCACCTCAGTGTTCCGCTTCGGCTGCCCATGCCCGCATGGCGGCCTGTGCAGCATCAGAAAGTGCCATATACCGTTCGCGCTTATCCCGGATGGTGTCAATCTCCTCGGTGCGCGGCAGAATGCCCATGTTGGCACCCATGGGCTGGAAGTCCTTGTTGGGGGTGGTGATATAATCGATCAGTGCGCCACACATCGTTGTGGTCGGCGGGGGCGGCAGCTCTCTGCCCTGCAAACGGGCGTACAAATTGCGCGCTGCCAGCAGGCCAGAAGCCGCGCTTTCCATATAGCCCTCAAACCCGGTGATCTGCCCGGCAAAAAACACGTTGGGGTGCTCTTTCAGGTAGAGCCCCTTGGTCAGCACCGCCGGGCTTTCCAAAAAGGTATTGCGGTGCATCACGCCATAGCGGATGAACTCTGCATGTTCCAGGCCGGGAATCATCGAAAAAACGCGCTTCTGCTCGCCCCATTTCAAATTGGTCTGGAAACCAACGATATTGTACAGCGTGCGGGCGGTGTTTTCGGCGCGCAGCTGTACGTTGGCCCAGGGGCGGTGGCCGGTGCGCGGGTCCCGCAGGCCCACCGGGCGCAGCGGGCCATAGCGCATGGTATCCGCCCCGCGGCCCGCCATCACCTCAATAGGCATACAGCCTTCGTACACCGTCAGCTCCCCATCAAAGTCATGCAGAGGGGCACGCTCCGCGTTCAACAATTCGTTATAAAACGTTTCATATTCCAATTTGTTGAATGGGCAGTTCAGGTAATCAGCTTCACCGCGCCCGTAGCGGGACGCCGCAAAGATTTTTTCCATATCCAGGCTTTCGGCGCTCACAATGGGAGCCACGGCGTCAAAAAAGCTCAGCCGGTGGCTGCCGGTCAGCGCGGCAATCTGCTCCGCCAGCGCACCCTCGGTCAGCGGGCCGGAAGCCACCAGCACCGGAACGCTTTCGTCCAGCGCGGTCACTTCCTCGCGGTGAACGGTAATATTGGGGTTCTTTTCCACCATTTCCGTCACGGCGGTGGAAAACACATCCCGGTCCACCGCCAGTGCACCGCCAGCCGCCACGCGGGCGGTCTCGGCAGCATCCAGCAGGTGGGACCCCATCATGCGCATTTCAATTTTCAGCAGGCCGGAAGCCGAATCCGGCCGTTCCGCCTTGAGGGAGTTGGAGCAGATCAGCTCCGCAAAGCCTGCACTTTTGTGCGCAGGCGAAAACTTGACCGGCTTTTGCTCGTACAGGTCCACCTGCACGCCGTGGTCCGCCAGCCAAAGGGCGGCTTCACACCCGGCCAGCCCGGCACCGATGATTTTGATTTGCATGCGTTATTTCTCCGCGTTTGTCTTTTCGATATTCTTCACAAACCCGCAGCCCTCTTTGGCGCAGTACAGCTGGCCGCGGCGCTTGAACAGCGTTTTGCCGCAGTGGGGGCAGGTTTCCGGCACGGGTTCATCCCATGTCATAAAGTTGCAGGTGGGGTAGTTGCTGCAGCCGTAATACACGCGGCCCTTGGCGCTTTTGCGCAGCAGCATATGGCCGCCGCACAGCGGGCACAGGCCGCCGGTATCCTTTACAATGGGGTGGGCGTTGCGGCACTCCGGAAAGCCGGAACACGCCACAAACTTGCCGTACCGCCCGCTTTTGATCACCATGGGGCGGCCGCATTTTTCGCAGATCTCGTCGGTGGGGATATCCTCCACTTTGATCTTTTTGCCCTCCATGTTCTTTTCGGCGGCTTCCAGGCTTTTTTCAAAGCCCTGGTAGAAATCGTCCACTGTTTTGACCCAGTCCGCCTTACCGGCTTCCACAACGTCCAGCTTTTTCTCCATATCGGCACTGAATGTCGGGTCCACGATATCGGGGAACTGTTCCAGCATGACCTGGTTCACCGCGCGGCCCAGCGGGGTGGTTTTGAGCTTTTTCTGCTCCTTTTCTACATAGCCGCGGTCCACAATGGTGGTAATGATCGGCGCATAGGTGGAAGGGCGGCCAATACCGTTTTCTTCCAGCGCATGGATCAGCGTTGCTTCAGTATAGTACGGCGGCGGCTGGGTGAATTTCTGCTCCGCCGAAAGCTTGTTCAGTTTCAGGTCCTGGCTCACTTCCAGCGGGGGCAGGGCGGTTTCTTTCTTCTGCTTATCGTCGGTGGCTTCCTCATACAAAGCGGTAAAGCCGTCAAACGTTACATGGAAACCCGATGCGCGGAAGATATAATCCCCCGCCGTGATGTTGGCCGAAACGGTATCCATCAGGCAGTCTGCCATCTGGGATGCCATAAAGCGGCTCCAGATCAGGCGGTACAGCTTGGCTTCATCGCCGGAGATGCTGCCCTCCACCTGGTCCGGCGTCAGTTCCGGCATTGAGGGGCGGATGGCTTCGTGGGCATCCTGCGCCGCTGTGGCGGAGCGGGATTTCCAGACGCGCTTTTTGTTGCAGACGTAATTTTCGCCCCAGGTCTTGCCGATAAAGGTCTTAGCGGCTGCGGCGGCTTCGTCCGCAATGCGCAGACTGTCGGTACGCATATAGGTGATCAGACCGATCTGGCCATAGCCGTGCACCTCCATACCTTCATACAGGCGCTGGGCGGCACGCATGGTACGGGTGGCCGAAAACCCCAGTGCGCGGCTGGCATCCTGCTGCAGGGTGGAGGTGATGAACGGTGGCTGCGGCTGGCGGCGGCGCTGGCCCTTATCCACACGGGTCACGGTGTAGGGTTTGCCGTCCAACGCGGCCAGAATGGCATCCGCCTGTTTTTTATTTTTCACCACCAGCTTGGTGCCGTCCGCCTGGGCTGTCAGCCGTGCGTTGAACGCACAGCCGCTCTGGCGGGGCTTCAGGTTGGCGTCAATGTTCCAGTATTCTTCGGGCTTAAAGTTTTCAATTTCGATCTCGCGGTCGCGGATAATGCGCACCGCCACGCTCTGCACGCGGCCAGCCGAAAGTCCGCGGCGCACCTTATGCCACAAAAACGGGCTGAGCTTATAACCCACCAGGCGATCCAGCGCGCGCCGGGCCTGCTGGGCATTGAACAGATCCATATCAATGGTGCGCGGGTGGGCCATACCCTCCTGCACGCCCTTTTTGGTGATCTCGTCAAAGGTCACGCGGTTGGGGGCGGTGGGGTCCAGCCCCAGCACATTGGCCAGATGCCAGCTGATTGCCTCGCCTTCACGGTCCGGGTCGGTTGCCAGATAGACGGTCTGTGCTTTTTTCGCTTCGGCTTTCAGGTCCTTGACCAGCGCGGTCTTGCCTTTGATGGTAATATATTTTGGGGTATAGCCATGTTCCACATCAATGCCCAGCGTGCTGGCGGGCAGGTCCCGGATATGGCCCATGCTGGCCGTTACGGTATAGCCGTGGCCCAGGTATTTGCCAATGGTCTTTGCCTTGGCCGGGGATTCCACGATCACCAGCTTGGTGCCGGGCTTTGCTTCGGTCTTTTTGGTGGTGCGCTTTGCGGCAGGTTTTTCGGCTGCGGTTTCGCCGTCCTCTGCCTTAGCTGCCTTGGTTTTGGTCGTTGTCTTTTTCGTGGTTGCTTTTTTTGCTGCCGGT
>UMKG01059365.1_pt1 | contig 12537 bp, 13 predicted proteins | sample 1966261 | NCBI WGS metagenome assembly UMKG01 (sample SAMEA4836169, study PRJEB28245) | human gut metagenome | biome: gut microbiome; material: fecal sample | place: Denmark | collected 2008 | reverse complement strand
AGGTTGGCGGCCTTGTTCTTGTGCATGATGTTGTGCTTGGCCAGCTTGTCGAGCATCGACGTAACCTTCGGCAGGAGAGCTTCGGCTGCGCTCTTCTCGGTCGTCGCACGCAGAGCCTTCACGGCGTTGCGGGCCGTCTTGTGGAACAAGCGGTTGTGTGCACGCTTGGTCACCGTCTGACGGATTCTTTTCTTCGAGGACTTATGGTTTGCCATAATTCGTGTAAGTTTATTTTTTTATTCTTTCAGTCTGCTTACTGCGACAGCCGTAGCTGCTTTCGGATGGACTCGGGGTCCGCTCCTCGTCTTTTCAACACCCGTAGAGCACCTTCCGGCTTCGCCTCCGCCCTTCGTTGCCTTACAGGCGGTGCGCCGCTTTCCGGCACCCCTCGTTTGTAGCCCATAGCAGAATCGAACTGCTCTTTCAAGAATGAAAATCTTGCGTCCTAACCGATAGACGAATGGGCCTTTACCACTATCGCCTCCCGTAAACGGGTTGCTTTAGCGGTGCAAAGGTAAGCAAAAAAGTGACTTGTGCAAAAAAAGTGGTGAAAAAATGTGAAAAAGAGCGGCAAAACGACCCGGCGCCGTCCGGAGCGGCGGCTGCGGGACGGACCGTAGAGGCTTTGCCGCCATCGGCGGGCCGGTCAGCGCAACCGTACGGTGCGGGTCGCGGCGTCGAAGCAGGCGTTCTCTCCGGCGAAAAGCCGCTCGATCAGTCCGCTGCGCACCATTTCATCGCAGGGGAGGTGGTGCAGGTACGGTGTGTCGATCAGGGTGATTCCGTCGCAGAGCGAGAGGGCGACGTCGAGATCGTGGGTCGAGAAGAGGATGCACTTGCCCTCGTCGTGGGCCAGCCTGCCGAGGAGCGTCGCCAGTTCGTAGCGGTTCGGCAGGTCGAGGAACGCCGTGGGTTCGTCGAGCAGGATCACGGGGGTGTCCTGTGCCAGCGCCCGGGCGATCATGACCCGCTGGCATTCGCCGTCGGACATGCGGTCCATCGTCTTGCGGGCAAAGCCGCCCATGCCGACCAGTTCGAGCGAGCGGGCCACGATGCGGCGGTCCTCCTCGTGCAGGCGGCCGATCCAGTCGGTGTAGGGGGCGCGTCCCAGAGCCACGACGGCTTCGCATGTGAGGTTGGCGATCCGCACCTTGTCGGTGGTGACGAACGAGATCGTTGCGGCCCGTCGTTGCGGCGTGAGGGTGTCGAGCGGCTCCCCGCACAGGTCGATGCGGCCGCCGGCAAGCGGCCCCAGTCCGGCGACGGCGCGCAGCAGGGTGCTCTTGCCTGTGCCGTTGCGGCCGATCAGGGCCGTCAGGGTGCGGTCGGCGAATTCGGCCGAGACCTCCTGCAGCAGGGTGCGGCTGCCGTAGGCGAGCGAGATGCGGTGGAGTGTGAGGCTCATCAGAAGAGGGTGCGGTTACGGGTGACGACGAAGATCACGACCGGGATGCCCAACAGGGCCGTGAGCGTATTGATCGGGAGCGCCAGCTGCTTGGCCGCCAGGTCGCAGACCAGCAGCAGTGCGGCACCCGTGAGCATCGAGCCGGGCATCAGGATGCGGTGGTCGGCCGAGGCGAAGAGCATGCGGGCGATGTGAGGCACGGCCAGGCCGATGAAACCGACCGGCCCGCAGAAGGCAGTGATGGTTCCGGCCAGCAGAACCGTCGAGAGGAAGATCAGCGTCCGGGCCCGCTGTACGTTGAGCCCCATTGTGCGGGCATAGTTTTCGCCGAGCAGCAGCAGGTTCAGGGGTTTGATCACTGCGACCGCGAGTACGAGACCCGCCCCGACGATCGGCAGCACGAGGGTCAGCTGGCTCCCCGTGACGTCGCCCAGCGACCCCATTGTCCAGATGACGAACGACTTGAGGGCGTTTTCGTTCGAGAGGTACTGCAGGATTTCGACTACGGCGCTCACACCCGAGCCGAACATCATGCCGAGGATCAGGATCACCATGATGTCCTTGATCCGGCGGCTGACGGCCATGATCAGTGCCAGCACGAGAGCCGACCCGAGCCAGGCGGCGCCGGCGATGCCGAGCGACTGGACGAAGGCATGGCTTCCGACTCCGAGCAGCGGAGCCCCGAGCAGGAAGATCGCCACGCCGAGCGAAGCGCCCGAACTGACGCCCAGCACGTAGGGCCCGGCCAGCGGGTTGCGGAAGAGGGTCTGCATCTCCAGTCCGCTGGCGGCCAGTGCAGCACCGGCGGCAACGGCCATGACGGCCTTCAGCAGACGGATCTTGAGGATGATGTCCCGCGTGGCGGGGTCGCACGCGCCTCCGGTCAGGGCGGCCCAGACGTCACCGGCGGCAACGGGAACCGAGCCCGAGGCGAGGTCGGCGACGAAGAGTGCGGCGGTGAGCAGCGTCAGCAGCGTGAAGAGGAGAGTCGTGCGGTTCATCGTCTATTCGAGGCGTTTGTAGTACCACAGCGAGTCGGCGTCCCCACCGGAAAAGATGGTGCGCAGGTCGCGGAGAATCCGGTCGGGACGGACGTTGCCCGACTCCCAGAAGTCGGAGCCGCCCGACGGGGTCTGGCGGCGGTTGTTGTTGAAGACGCGGCGCTCCTTCACGGCCGGCATGTCGGCGAATTTCGGATTCTGCGCCGTCAGCTCCGCGAGCGTGTTGCAGCCCCCGACGTTGATCCACACGTCGGCCTGGCGGGCCAGCAGGTAGGCTTCCTCCATGTCGATGGGTTGCGAGGCGTTCGTGTCGTTCTGCGGGTAGATGTATGCGCCGCCGGCATCCTCCACGAGGCGGACCATGTAGCTGCTGCGTGGCGGCATGAACCATGTGTCGCGGTAGGGGGTGTTGAGCATCACCTTCGGGCGGCCGGCAGCCGGGGCGGCCTTCAGCGCCTCGTAGCGGGCTGCGATGTGCCGTAGCGTGTCGGCGCCGGTCTCGCGCCGGTTGCAGAGTTCGGCAATCGCAACGAGCCATTCGGCCTTTCCGAGCGGGAAGTTCTCGACATAGTCGCCCACATATATATAAGGTATGCCCAATTCGCGGAGCTTGCCCGTCACGGCGACGTTTTCTCCCGTTACGCCGTAGAGCAGGACGATGCCGGGCCGCATCGAGGCCAGCCGTTCGAAGTCGATGTTCGAGTCGAACCCGATGTCATGGACCTTCCCGGCCCGCCGGTTCTCCTGAATGCGCGGATTGGAGATGTAGTCGATGCCCGAAACGCCCGAAATGCGGTCGGTCTCTCCTAAGGCGTCGAAGAAGGCGATGTGTCCCGAAGACATGCAGACGACGCGCTCGACCGGGGCGCGGACCACGGTGCCGTCGAATGCGGCGGGAGCTTCGGCGTCGCCCCGCAGGACGAGCAGGTGCTGTTCGATGTCGGATGCTCCCTGCCACGGGTTGCGGACGGTGATGAGTGTCGGGGCCTCGGAGGCTGCGCTTCGGTCTGCGAGCGACAGACTGTCGGCGGCGAGCCCGCGTATGTCGAATCCCGTAGCGTAGGCCGGGGCATATATGGTCTCGGTGAAGGCCCCGGGATCGAGCCGGGGAGTGCCGCAACTGCCGAAGCAGAGGGCGGTCAGGAGGGCCAGGAGGAGTGAAATTCGTTTCATTTCCGCAAAAATAGAAAAAAATATGGCAGAAATGTGTTTGTTTCTGAAAAAAGTACTATATTTGCAGTCCCAAACGGAGAGGTAATTCTCCCGGAGGGCAAGGATCGGGGCGTAGCTCAGTCCGGTTAGAGTACACGTCTGGGGGGCGTGTGGTCGCTGGTTCGAATCCAGTCACCCCGACTGAAGAAAAGGCTTGACAATCACTTGATTGTCGAGCCTTTTTCGTTTTTGCGCCTGCCTGCCAAACGGGCGGTTGACGCCACGGTTGACGCGAAAAAGTCAACCAAGAAGTCAACCAAAACCGATGAAAACCTGTGTTTCCGTCGTTTGTTACAGGTACAAGGTACTTGCAAATGGAGAATCTCCGCTGATGCTCCGCATTTCCAAAGAGGGCCGCCGCACGATGAAGAGTCTGGGCGTGTCGGTCGATCCCAAATTCTGGAATTTTGACACCAACCAACCCAAACCCAACTGTCCGAATCGACAGTTGATTCGCCAGATCATGCTGAAATATGAATCCGAGTACAACGGGAAGATTTTGGCGAAAGAGATGAACGAGGAGGAATTTACCCCGCAGATGATTGTTGCCGAACAAAAGGAGCGAATCAAGGCGCAGACCGTCGAAGAGGTTTATAAAGCGATTATTGCCGAGTTGAAAGAGCGGGGAAGTGTGGGCAATGCCTATGCCTATCTGAACTCTTATAACGTGCTGAAATCATTTAATCGGGATAAACCGCTTAATTTCACATTCAGCCGCATTGATGTCGATTATCTGGAAAAATTCGAGGAGTGGATGCGGGCGCGTGGAAATAAGGAGACGTCAATGAGTTTCCAGATGCGCACCCTGCGTGCCGTGTTCAATCGGGCAATCAAACGGCGAGCCGTTGCCCGAGAGAAGAACCCTTTCGCCGAATATAAGATTAGCCGATTCAATACCCAAACTCCGAAACGGGCGTTGAGCAAGGCCGATGTAATGAAAATTGTCGATGCGGACTGTGCGACGGAGAGTGATCTTTGTCGTTTGGCTCAAGACATCTTTACATTTTCTTATTTGTGTGGGGGAATCTCGTTTGTGGACGTTGCGAATTTGACACCCGATAATATCGTCGAGGGGCGGTTGTCGTACCATCGTCAGAAAACGCATGGTGCAATCAATGTCCCGTTGTCGGAGCGGGCGATGCGGATTGTGAACCGATATGCCGAATCCTGCAAGCAGTCGGGTTATCTCTTTCCGATACTCGATTCATGCAAGCATTCGACGCCGATGCAGAAACGGAATCGGGTGCATAAGGTCTGCCACCAAGTCAATAAGGAGTTGCGGCAGTTGGCCCGTCGGTTGGATATATCTGGAGACCTTACGACCTATGTCGCAAGGCACAGTTTTGCCACCGTACTGAAGAAATCGGGGGTGAATATCGGCATCATATCCGAGGCTCTGGGACATCACAGCCTGAAGACCACGCAGATTTATTTGGATTCATTCGAGAACTCGCAGATCGACGAGGCCATGCAACATCTGCTTTGATCCACATAAAAACGAGGGGTGCACGGTTGTTTTAACCAAAGCACTCCTCGTTTCAATTCCGAGAGAAGAAAGGTTGCGGATTTTTCGAACTTCTGCTGACGCAACCTCGACGGATTCCTATTCGTCTTTTACTCTATCCTCGGTCAACTGGCCATCGGCTTTCGGTTTGTCCTCTGTCAGCGGCTCTGCAAACATCTGGATTTTCGTGCCGAGAACGCTTTCGACTCCGTACTCCATCACTCGGCGAACAACGGTCTTTCCTTCGAAAACAACGTGTTCTGCCACATTGTCTTTATCGAGACCGTTCTTCTTACAGTACTCTCCAAAGTCAACGAGATTGGTCAGTCTGCGAGCCTCGTTCTTAATGTCGTAATTGACACGCTTGGGGTCGCCGTAGGTTCGGTTCGCGGCTTCATGCAAGCACATCCGTTTGGTCTCGATGTTTTGCAGAGCTGACGGCAAGTTGTTGAACATTCGCCTTGCTACGGTCAATGCCGTCCAGACAGGTGCACTTGGCGCACGTCGACGCGTGGTCTGCGTGGTTTGAGACTCCTGTTTCTCCCGTTGTTCGGAAGCAGGAGCGACACTGGAGGTTGCGGCGACAGGGGCCGTGACTTGGTTGTTGGCAGCGACTTCGGCTGCGGAATTGATAGCATTATTTGCCATCTTTCTAAGTACTCCTGTTACGGAGGGGCTTAAATTATGCTGCTCGCCTTGCCCGAGGGATTGCAGGTCGTCAGGCTTATTCCTTCCGACACTGCAAAAGTGGGGCTACGCGGACATAAATACGGGGAGCAAGAAAAAAGCCCGTTTTTGCTCTCCCTCTATAAATTACAGATAAACAGCAGATTGAATTGTAGGAATACGTCCTTTACAGGACTTAATAATTCCTTTCAGGGAGTCGTCGCTATATAAAAAGCTATCGTTTCGGGTGAATTCGTAGAAATAGCAGATACGCGAAATCAACAGCAGGCGATTCAATGAAACACTTTTGTCTGGTTGCTTCGGACGCTTATCCCCCAATATGTTACTCAACATATTCCGATACATCCGCGTTGCCAGATAAATCCGATACGATGAATTGGTGAAAACCTCTTCGAATTTTCCCGTTTCAATGGAATAATACCGAATCGGCTTGTCTTTGCATTCCCGTTCATAAGTCTCCCGCAACCATCCTAACAAGGCCCGCTTCACCACTGGAAGAATTTCAACACTCTTTTTGCCCTTTCTAAAGGTGATCTCAATCTCTTCATCTGTAAAATCCTCTCCTAACTCTTTGAACAGTTCCTGTACGGCCTTATCCAGCGATGCTGGTTTTATAAAGGCACAGTCCTTAAACGAGGTTTCGACATAATCGTAAATAAAGACCAGTGCAAACCAAAACTTCTCGACATCCAGCCCCAGACCTTTGACCGTTGCAATTATATCTTCGTTCGCAAGATAATCCGCTTTGGTAAAAGGCATCTTGATCTTACCCGTGCAATAACGATATTCGAATTGCGGGGTCTGCAACCCGTAGGTTTCTTCATTGTAACCGCAGGCGACATCAATATACTCGCGCAACTCTGGGTTTGAAGGATCCCAGTCCCGATATACAATTCTATCGGTGTCTTCAATTAACATCGTTTTGTACATTTTCATACGGGCTTCTTCACGCGTCGTTTCGTCCATAGTCTCCATTATTTAGCGGTTGGCAATTCAAAATTACAGTTTTTCAGGACTAACAGCACCTCGGCGCCATATAAAAAACCCTAATAAGACTCTCAATATGCGTTTCAAGCGAATAACAGAACAACGGCGTCATATAAAACCTACTAATAAGACTCTACATATCGACATCGAAACGTGTTTCAGAACAACGAACCAAGTGAATTCCCTCTAATAAGACCTTTTGAGCGTTTCTCGGTCGATCGAATTCATTTCAGCATCCGTACAACAGGCATATATAGCCATTTAAGGCTGGAATAAAAATGTTACAATAAATCGCATTCGACCTTTTTTATTGAAAATAAAAGTGTTACCTTTGTAATACACAAGAGGAAATATCAATTTGGGGTGTCGATAATTCTACGTCCATAAGAAAGGAGGTGCATCTTGCATCTCTTTTTCTTATCTCAAATTGCTATAATTTTTGATCCTGAAATAGACATCCTCTATAATAGATAAGTAGATAGAATCAAAAAAGATAACAGATTCGATAACAAGAGATTTTTATAAATTTTCAAAAAAATTACTTCTATGGAAAAATGAATTATAAAAGCCCCCAAAGGCGCTGAATACCTTTCGGATTTTTTGACTGAAATTCCTGTCAACTGCCTTTTTAACAAGAAAAAAACAGGGTGCGGAGCTACTGAATTGGCTATCCGCAACTCAATCCCTACCCTTATCGCCATGCCTTATGTGGCATTGGTCAAGAACAAGACCATTTATCGAAAAGATCATATCTCCGTGTTGGGTGTTTACGAAGGTGTTACCGAACAAGAGATTATCGACTACGCCCGTAATCATACCCCTTTGAAGATTGCCGTTACTTACGACTCTTTACCAAGAACCATACAAGCGTTGGAGATTGCAGGCCTGAACCCTTATAAAGATCTTTTCCTTTTGATCGACGAATGGCACGTGTTGTTCAATGCCTATTCATTCCGACATCACGCCATTGCATCTTTACTGGATGATGCGGCTAAATTCGAGCGTGTGACCTACATGACAGCAACACCGATCGAGCGGGAATATATATTGGATGAAATACAACATCTGCCAACCTGCGAAATAAATTGACCTGACCTGACCCAAGTAAATGTACGGGCTCGGCAAACCAACAAACCAGATCAATACATCATCCAAGAATGCCAAAAGGTTCTGCAAGGCAATCTACCCTACAATCTGCATATCTTTGTAAACAGCGTTCAATTTATTGCAAGGGTAATCAACGCCCTCAAGGCTACTCCTGAAACAGTCAAGGTCGTTTGTTCTACAAGCGGGGAAAGCAGACAAGAGAATCAAAACAAGTTAGGCGAAGACTTCCCAATAAGCCAGCCCTCCGATCTTGTAAAGAAAATCAACTTTTACACCTCAACCTGTTTTGAAGGGTGTGATATATACGACGAGAATGGTGTGACATTTATCGTCAGCGATGGACGAAAAGCACACACTCAATTGGACATTTCGACTCTGTTCACGCAGATATGTGGTCGCGTGCGAAACTCCCGTTACAAAACTCAAATCATCCTTGTCTACTCTTCGACCAAATACAGTTCGGCTGTCACACTCGATGATTTTGTCAAAGCTACCAAACGGACATTAGACGAGGCCAAAAGTTATGCCGCCGAAATAAATTCATTGAGTGATGCAACACGGATTAAAACGCTCTCAAAGATTCCCTATATCAACGAGCAATATGTGCGAATCGAAGATAACAAACTGGTTGTGGATAAAAATCTGGCCAACATAGACATCGTAAACTTCAAGATATGCCATCAGATTTATGCCACTTATATCACTCTTACCAAGGAACTACGGCAATACGACTACAAGATAGTGGTACAATCTTACGACTACATCCGTGAAAAATTGGAGAAACAACCTTCGGCCCGTATCCCCTTCAAGGATCTGTTCAACGAATACAGCCGTCTAAAGTCACAAACCGAATCGTTTTTCGTTGTGGATAGTCTTGCACAACAACGGGCTGTCATTGAACGTCGGAATCCGTTGGTCAAACAAGCCTACGAACAATTGGGAATCGAGAAAGTCAAGGCGCTGAAATACCATGTCGGCAATATTCGCCGCGAACTGGTCAAAAGTCTCAAAAAGGGAAGCGATTATAAGATTGTAAAGATGATAGACATGAAATTTCAAAAACAGGAACCCATTCCCAAAAGCCAAATAAAGGAGGATTTGCAAGCTATTTACGATTCGTTGGGATTAAAGCAGATTGCCAAAGCGACAGACCTTGCCAGATGATACGAAACCAAGGACGCCACAATTCGCAGGAATGGGAAGCAGATCGCCTGCATAACCATCATACGAGACAAGTGAATCACAAAAGAATAGCATGGGACACTGAAAAACTCCGATCGACACAACACGTGGATCGGAGTTTGTTTTTATACACACCATTCAAACAGGCAATCCCATTTTCGATCCCCGCCCCGTTTTATTTGGGAAAGGATCTTTTTGCACCTATCCTCTTATTAAGAATCCACATCTATTTCTGTTCCTGCATTTCCGTTCTGAAAAGCCCATATAAAAGGCAGGCATGATGCTCATTCGATGATCGAAAAGATGCTTTACAGAGTTGAATGCTCTCGGATTCAATACCCTTTTCGATGGAGTTATGTTTCTATGGTTATTTGGGAATTTCTAATTACAAATAATCATGAGCACAATTCAAGAACAGGCACGACGCATGACCGATCTCCATGTCTTGTGGGGACAAAGTTCGGTAATCGACGAGTTAATCCAAGCAGGACGAATCGACGAAGAGTACATCTATCCCTTTAATGGGGAGGAGGTGTTGGAATGGTGGTTGGTGACATCATGGCTGGCCGACCGATTGAGAGAACAGGGCGAGATCATCATCGACGAACTGGGCTGCCATTGGTGGGGACGAACGTCAAGCGGACAGGCCATTTACATGGACCATGTAATTGAACAAATCTGCGAGGACAATTAACCCCGTGTTACAATGAACAAAGTTTCGATTTCTCAGCGTAAACTATTGGATAGGAACTTTGTTTTTCGGAAATTTGATACGGCAACAATCCCGAAAAGCGGGATAAGGTCATTGCGTTTTCAGAATATGTTTTTACCTTTGTAAATGACATATTGAATTACGGAAGCGTAAGTTTATTCTCGGATAGTGAACGTAGGAAATTCATTGAACATGAGAATAAGCAGGCCTTATCTCCCGTCATATCCTTTACGGATACGGCGCGGGGTTGTTGCTTATTTGAATGTTCGGGCAATCCTACGGCCTACTATCCTCAAATGAGCTTTCAGCCCTGCGCTTTCTTATTTATTAAATCTACTATTGAGGGGCGGATAGTCAAAATTTGAAGAATTTACACACTTAAATAACCTTACAATGAAGAAACTATTGACCTGGGCCGTCTTGGTTACGGCTATCGCGTTATCATCGTGCAAATACGATGATGATGATTTGTGGAACAGCGTACACGGTTTGGAAGATCGTGTAGCTAAGCTGGAAGAGCTTTGCAAGCAGATGAACACAAACATTTCATCGTTGCAAACGATTGTAGAGGCTTTGGAGGAGAATGACTATGTTACCAATGTAACGCCTGTTATGCAGGACGGGAAAGAGATCGGCTATACAATCGTTTTTAGCAAAAGCAATCCCATCACCATCTATCATGGTAAAGATGGGCAAGCTGGATCGGATGGTGACGATGGCACTACGCCCTCTATCGGAGTAAAACAAGATACCGATGGAATTTATTACTGGACTCTCAACGGTGAATGGTTAACCGATGACCATGGAGACAAAATCAAAGCCGAAGGTGCAGATGGAAATGACGGCACAACTCCCAAATTCAAAATCGAAAATGATTATTGGTACATATCCTATAACAACGGGGAGACTTGGGAGCAACTTGGAAAAGCCACAGGAGAGGATGGAACTGGCGGTGATTCCATGTTTACGGAAATTGACTACCAAACCAGTACGGATTATGTGATTTTCACATTGGCGGATGGTACGCAAATCAAACTGCCTACATGGTCTGCATTTGAAGCATTGCAGCGACTTTGCAATGAAACCAATACAAATCTGTCATCATTGCAAGCCATTGTTACCGCACTTCAAAACAACGACTACATCACCAGTGTGGATCCACTGATTGAAGACGGTAAGATAATTGGCTATACCATTAAATTTGCCAAAAGCAATCCGATTGTTATTTACAATGGAAAAGACGGAGCCAACGGGAATACGCCTGTTATCGGAGTGAAGGAGGATACAGACGGAATCTATTACTGGACGTTGAACGGAGAGTTCATTGTTGTTGACGGGCAAAAGATCAAGGCACAAGGAACAAACGGTTCGGATGGAACAGACGGAACCACGCCCAAACTTGAAATTCGAGAGGGATATTGGTGGATCTCTTACAATAATGGAGATAGCTGGGAGCAACTCGGCAAAGCCACTGGAGAGGATGGCAAAGACGGTGAAAGCATTAAAATCACGCAAGACGAGAACAATGTCTATTTTGAATTAGCAGACGAATCTGTAATCACGATTTCGAAAACTGGAGGATCATCCGCTCAATTTATAAATTTTAATGATATTATCGTAAAATCAATTTGTCTACAAAACTGGGACACTAATGGTGATGGCGAATTATCTTATGATGAAGCCGCCGCCGTTACCACTATTGGAACTATCTTTAAAGAAAATACCGAAATTAGAGAATTTAAAGAACTCAAATATTTTACAGGACTAACTGCTATTGATGATCAAGCTTTTTATAACTGTAACAATCTATTATCAATAGAAATTCCTCAAAATGTTCAGTCTATTGGTTCAGAATCCTTTTTCTGTCAATATTATATTCCTGATCCTGGAACAACTATATATAATAGCTCACTCATTTCAGTTATCTTGCCTAATGGTCTAAAATCTATTGGAACAAAAAGTTTCGCATATTGCGAACAATTAAAAAACATTAAGTTCCCCAATAGTATCTTATCAATCGGTACAGCCGCTTTTCGGCATTGTCATAACTTAACATCTATAGAAATACCACAAGGCGCTATAGAATCCTCTGCTTTTTCAATGTGTGAGAATGTAAAGACTATTACTATTGGGAAAGGAGTTACTGCAATAGCATCCCTTGCATTCAATGGATGTGGAAGTAATCCTACTGTTTATTGTCTACCGTCCACACCTCCAACATGCGAAAAAACATCTTTTAAAGCACCTCTGACAATATATGTGCCAATAGGGTCTGAAGATGTCTATAAAGAGCAATGGGATACATTCGCAGATTATATTTCAGAATATATTTACTAACCTAAATCTAAATTATGAGCGATTACAGACTTATTGAGTTTTACAGATCTGAAGATGCTTTAGACGGAATAGAGTTCGACAATCCATATCAATATGAAACTGACGAAGGTTATTTCATTGGATTAGCTCATGACATAATAAGCGGACAACAGCGAACATTTGCTTTGATAGAAGATCCTCAAACAAAGGAAATCTTTTATATCGATTTCAAATTGCTAAAGGCCTTTAAAGATTGATTGCAATGTTTCTAAGTGACAGACTTCGTAAGAGGCAAATAAGTCCTTTTTGCGGGGTCTGTCTCTTTTTTCATTTTGCTAATAATCTTATCTTTATAGACATGGAACACTATAATTTTTTGTACGATATGAATAAATACAAACAACCAAAAACAGAATGAAAGTCC
>UMKG01073319.1_pt1 | contig 12542 bp, 10 predicted proteins | sample 1966261 | NCBI WGS metagenome assembly UMKG01 (sample SAMEA4836169, study PRJEB28245) | human gut metagenome | biome: gut microbiome; material: fecal sample | place: Denmark | collected 2008 | reverse complement strand
TACTATTTATACTTTTACACCAGAGAAATGAAATATGACGTACAAAAGAATCAGAGAGCTGCGGGAAGATCATGATCTGACACAGAAATACATGGCTCACTATCTCAATGTGATCCAGCGTACCTACTCACGTTATGAACGAGGGGAAAGAATCATCCCTCCTGATGTCTTATGCAAAATTGCAGACTTCTATAATGTAAGTGTAGATTATCTGCTGGAACGCACAGATACAAAGCAGCCTTATCCTCCCTCACTGCTCTCCAGAAAAACAAAAGACACCTAGCGCACTGTGCCAGGTGTCTTTTGTTTTCTGTCTCAGATTATTTTTTCCTATATGAAAATAAATTTCCTGCTGCCCACAGAATGGTACCTGCAGCAATACATACGTCAGACAGATTAAATACGATCTTACGAATTTCTTTTTTCTTCACATTCAGGCTCACATAATCTGTAACATATCCTTTATTTCGACGGTCTGTGTAGTTGGACATTCCACCACCCAGGATCATGGCAAGACCGACTCTGCTAAGCTTATTTCCGCCGTGGAGAAGCTGGTGCCAGTATTCCCCTGCCACACAGCCCATACCGGCTGCTGCAAGCTCCTGGCAATTCTCCCTGCCGATTTTTACCTTACCAAGAATCTTATCTTTATTGTGACAGTTCCGAAGGAGCAGTCTGCCTCCCAGCACTTCTTCTTTGCTTCCCTGAAGGCGGGTACTGTCAATATGTTCTTTTATCTTATAATCCAGCAGAAAGATTCCGCCGGCAATTGTTAGCGAAAGCATACATGCAGCCTCCTTATTTACCTGGAAAATCCTGACCACTTTCCTCAGTTTCTGTTGAGACCTTTTCTTCCTCTGTACCTGCCTCATTCTCTGCCTCATTCTCTGCCTGCTTCTCTTCTGTCTCTTCTACAGGTTCTGCAGTCTCAGTGTCCACCACATCACCCTCAGCTTTCTCCGGTTCCGGAGTCGGGCATACAGAGCCACAATATGGACAAAAGGAGACACTTCTGTCTACAGATTTTCCACATGCCGGACAGATTTTCCGTCCCTTCATCTCCGCTGCTGCATCCTTATATCCATCAATAATATCCAGATGCTGCTCAATCTCTTCGCAGAACCCTTTAAGAGCTTCTTCTACTTCTGCACCTTCTTTGTACTTCTCAAAGATCACATTTCCAATGTCTGCTTTCAGTTTCTGTACCATCTGCTCTTCACTGGAAATCTTACTTCTGATCTTCTGTGCCTCATAAAGCTGACCGGCTTTTTTTCCAAGATCCTTGGTTGTCCTTGTAATTGTGTCACTTAACTCGTCAAAAAAATCGCGTGCCATAATACCATCTCCTTTTCATATAAAAAGTGTTGTAACTATTCAGTACTTTTACGGCTAAAAGCTGTCTCCTGAACAGCTGCAAAATGATGAAACACCTGTTTCCCTGTCTACTGTGCCATCCCGATCAGGGGAATTTCCTGTCCGCGAAGCAGGATTCTCGGACCGCCTGTACCTTCAATATATTCTCTGGTAATGATCACCTGTCCAATACTGTCATCTTTCGGAATCTCATACATGATATCCAGCATATATTCCTCCAGAATGGCGCGAAGACCTCTGGCTCCAGTGTGTTTCTCCAGTGCCTTGGCCGCAATCGCGTGAAGCGCATCTTCCTCATAGTCCAGCTTCACCTCATCCAGGGCAAGGAGCTTCTGATATTGTTTCAAAATTGCATTCTTCGGTTCCTTCAGGATCTGCACTAACATATCCTCATTCAGTCCGTCCAGTGTATATATAATCGGCAGACGTCCTATAAATTCCGGAATCATGCCAAATGCACGGATATCATCTACTGTTACCTTCTCCAGAATATGTGGATCATTGTCATATTTGTCCTTCAGGTCTGCGTAAAAGCCGATAGATGCCTGCTTATTCAGTCTCTCCTTGATAATATTCTCCAGATCCGGGAATGCCCCTCCACAGATAAACAGAATATTTCTGGTATTTACCGTTACCATAGGAACCATGGCATTTTTGCTGTTGGCTCCGACCGGCACCTCTACCTCGCTTCCCTCCAGAAGCTTCAAAAGTCCCTGCTGAACCGCTTCACCGCTTACATCACGCTGATTGGTGTTCTTTTTCTTGGCCAGCTTGTCAATCTCATCAATAAAGACAATCCCATGCTCTGCTTTCTCCACATCATTATCTGCTGCAGCAAGAAGCTTGGAGATCACACTCTCAATATCGTCACCAATATAGCCTGCCTCTGTAAGAGAAGTAGCATCTGCAATAGCCAGCGGCACGTCCAGAAGTCTGGCAAGAGTTTTTACCAGGTAGGTCTTTCCGCATCCGGTAGGTCCGATCATCAGCATATTGGACTTCTCTATCTCAATCTCATCCATAGTGTCTGTAGCCACACGCTTATAATGATTATAGACAGCAACAGACATTACTTTCTTGGCTCTCTCCTGACCAATTACATATTCGTCAAGGCTTGCCTTGATCTTATGTGGTGCCGGGATCTTCTTAAGATCAATCTCTGGCCTGGCATCTTCTTTTTTCTTCTTTACTTTCTTCGGACGAGGAATTGCATCCTGAATACTGCCAAGATTGATCATACTCACATTAGGCATATTAAGAAGATCGTTCAGATTCAGTCCGTTATTCATCTGCTGGGTCATGGTGTCAAAGCTTTTCTGCATACAATCATTACAGATATGTATATTGTTAGGAAGCTCGATCATTTTGCCTGCCTGGCTCTCCGGACGATGACAGAGAAAACAGAATTTCTCATAATCGCTGTCATCTTCGTGATCATCGTTCTTCTCTGTTATATCGCCATCGATGATTTCGTCTTTTTCATCGTCAAAATGTTCAGTCATATAATTATTTCCTTTCCTGCTGCTGTTATCAGGCTGACCAGCAGTCTTTCCTATCTTATGTAAAAATCATTTTTGTTTTCTTATTGTACCATACTTTTCTCTGATTTAGAAATTAACTTTTTATAAAATGTGAAAAGGGGAGCCTTATCAGCTCCCCTTGCATATTACTGATTACCATCCGGTCTTGCACTCAATGTAACAGTTACTGTCGATTCCTCATACTCTCCGTTATTTAACCGTGCCACCTCAATTTCGATTTCTTCACCAGCTGAATAATACTGAAGCTTATCGTTGATATCAGCCTTACTTGAAACCTTCTGGCCATCCAGCTTGGTAATAATATCACTTTTCTGGATTCCGGCATTATCTGCTGCCTCTCCCGGATACACATCCATAACAAATGCACCAGATGGCATATTATACATCTGGATTGCTTCTCTGGAAAGATCGGCGAATTTAACTCCCAGATAGCCAATCTGTGACTCATCTGAAACTTTATCCCTTGTCTTACGATTCATAAGTTCTTCCAGAATGGGCTGTGCCTTGGAAATCGGAATGGCATATCCGGTTCCCTCTATACTGCTTGATGCAATTTTGGCACAGTTAATTCCAATCAATTCTCCCTGCATATTTAAAAGGGCACCACCACTGTTGCCAGGATTAATTGCTGCATCTGTCTGGATCAGCTCCTCATAAGTATTGGAATCGGACTGAACAGTGCGATCCAGGGCACTTACCCAGCCAGATGTTACAGTCTGACCATAACCAAGTGCATTACCAATGGCAACCACCTGCTCACCAACAGCAAGATCATCCGAATTGCCAAGCTGGGCAATTTTAATCTGGCTCATGGTTTCTTCCGGAATGTCACTTTTTTCAACTGCAATCACCGCAAGGTCTGTATCCTCGTCAGTTCCTTTTATCTTTGCGGAAACTGCACCATCAATATTCAAGTCTCCATTTCCATTTATATAATTCTCAGTTTCCTGTTCTGCACTTACCACATCACTTCCGATAAAGCAGACACTCAGTGTAGTAGCGCCCTCCACTACATGATTGTTGGTAGCAATGAGAAGTTCATCATCATTCTCTCCGACAATAATACCAGAACCGCTTCCTGTACTGGGATATTCCATTCCATAGCCGAAAAAGCTGCGAATTTCCTGCATGCTTACTGAAGTGATTGCCACGACTGAGGGCATTGCAGCCTGGGCAACCCCTGCAACGGGACCTTTTTCATTTGCTACGATTTCTGCATTGATGCCTTCGCCTGCATCTGTGCTTTCTTCTGCCGTGGTACTGGCAGATGCTGAAGAAGTAAGTGTCTCTGCAGACCCTACTGCAGTCTGAGTTTCTTTCTTAAAATATTTATCCGACACCATATTCACTGCCTGAAATACCAGACCTGCCACCAGACCAAAAATCACAGCCAGCGTAATAGTATTTCCTGCTTTCCTTCCAAAACCGGAAGATGCTGCCTTATCATTATGAAGTCTGTGATGTCTTCCTTTCTTTTTTTCCTCAGGCTTCTTCTCCTGTTCATCAACCTGATAATGCGCATATCTGGGTTCCGAAGATTGGGACTCAAAACCGCTGTCTTTGGATGAATTTCCGGAAGTATCTGAATTATTGCTGGAAGCGTAATAATTTCCATTGTCTGTGCTTCCTGCACCATCTGAATTTCTGCTGCTGGTATATTTGTAATGATAAGTTACATTTTCATTCAATTCATCTTCGGGGGCCGCTGTCTGATCCGATGCAGCCGATCCGGATTCATCTGTATTCTCTGGCTGTTGGGAGCTGCCATCCGTTTTCTCTGGCTCCTGTCCCCAATTCCATTCATCACTCATTTTCTGCTCCCTTCTATGTTCATAAACAGTGCTGCTGTTCACGTTGGAATCTGCAGCATTCTGTAACATTTTCTTTTATTTATGATACAAGTTTAGCAAGCAATTGTGTTGAAAATGTGATAGATTCATTAAGAAAAGGTGACACGAAAAAAAGTGTCACCTTTCATAGCCACAGTCCCTATTCACGAAGTGCATAACTGTAAAAACACTGAACAGTTACTCGTTTTTCCAATATTCACGGTTCATAGTACAAAACAAAATCACCTTTTTCGGCAGCTTTTTATATCTTTTTCCAAGAAAATATCCCATATATTTGAAGCCACTTTGCCCTGCCAGCTTGGGAACCAGCCAGATATGCCCTGTTTTTATAAGATAAGCCAGGCTCTTTTTCACAAGGCGAAGTCCCTCTCCCTCTGATGGTACTCCCTCAAAAATCTCCGGATGATCTGCCTGGGAAACACCCAGATCAAAATTCCGGTGAAACTGCTGTCTGCATGAATAATTGTGTGAATGGATCACACAGGCATCTGCAGCATAGGCAATTCCATATCCCCGCTTTGCCATAGTTCCTGCATAGATCATGTCTTCATTAAAAATAGCTTTTTTTACAAAACCGCCAATTTCCTCATAAATACTTTTCTTATAAGCTGCACACACATTGGAGCAAAAATAAGTTTTTATTCCATATATGCCAGTATCTTTTTCCCATTTTATAGAAGAAGTTTCCGGATAATTAAATCTTCTGGTGTATTTTTCCAGGTAAGCACAGTCCTCCCGAGCCAGCTGTCTTGCGTAGGCAGCTCCAACTTTGGAATTTTCCTGCAGTGGACGGATCAGATTTCCAATCAGATTTCTGTCTGCCGGAACTGCATCCTGAGTCATAAATACCATAATATCTGAATCAGACAGTCTTGCTCCCCGGCATCTGGTTCCACCGTGGTCAAAATCCGCCTTTTTTAAATGTACCACGTTCACTTTTGGAAATTTTTTCTCCCAGGCCGTGTTCCAGAATTTCTCTTCTGTATTCATAACAAGAATTTTTTCCACTGGATAATTCTGTGTGGAAAGAGAATCCAACAACTTCTCAAATTCTTTTCCCGGACGGTATGCAGGAATAATTACGTCAACTGTTTCCATAGTATCTCTCCTCTTTCAGGCTCTGCACGAATATATATACTTTCGCAATATGGTAACACTGCTGGCAGAGCGCACATCCTTTTCGCGAAAAAGGGACCACTTCCTTTCGGATGGTCCCTTTAAATTTTCAATCATGGAATATTTATCTACTGATCAATATCCGCTTCCATCTTCGAAACCGCCATCGCCGGAGCTGTCTCCACTATAATCTCCGCCGCTGTAGTCTCCTCCATTATCGTAACTGCTGCCAGAATCACTTCCACTGTCATAACTGCCATCGCTATAATCGCCGCTATCGTCTCCACTATAATCGTTTCCGCTGTCATAGCTATTGTCGTAGCTGTTATCATAGCTGTTGTCGTAGCTGTTGTCGTAATCACTTCCACCATAATCATTGTAATCATAGTTTCCGCTTCCGTCACCCTGCCATACAATATCAGAAGAATTTCCTGCTTCATTACTTGCAATCGGAGACTGATCAACCAAGGTATCTGCACCGCCTACAAGCTCAATGATCCGGGCATTCGCCTCCACGATATTCTGTGACGGCTGGTAATTCTCGTCAGCACCATACAGAAACTTATGAAGTTCCTTTACATTATCCTCCAGCGTGTCTGCAACAACCATGCTGGCCTTCTTCACATCCGCAAATTTGTACTTGGCTGGGAAACCGGTAGTATCTGCAATGTTATACCCCATCAGCGTCGGAATCAGGTTCAGAATCTCAGTCTTCGTGATGGATGTGGAAATCATAGGAAATACCTCGTCCATAATATTGAAAATGGTGGTAATTCCTGCTGCCTTTGCTTTGTCAACCATCATTCCGATCACACGGCGCTGACGCTCAGTACGTCCCATATCCATGCTTGCAGTGTAACGGATACGACAGTAAGAAACTGACTGTACACCATTCAGATGGTATGTTCCAAGGATTTCCTCCTCGTTCTCCGGCTTGGGATCCGGCAGTTCTACTGGCGTGTAGCTTTTGCCGGTCTCCTGGGAAGTTTCTATACAATAGTCATTCATAAACACCATTTCCGCATAGGAAAGAGGAATATCAAGACCGCCAAGTGCATCTATTGCAGCTACCATTGCATTAAAATTAACAGTTACGTAATCCGTAATTTTCAGGTCAAGCATGGTATTCAGCATGGAAATGGCCTGTTCCGGACCGCCATATGCGTAAGCAGCATTTGCCTTGGTATAAGTATCATTTCCAATATCCAGAAGAGTATCACGATATACGGAAGCAAGTTTCACCTCTTTGGTATCATTATTAATACTTGCAATGATAATGGTATCACTGTTCTGTGCATCAAGCGCAGCATTCTTGGAGCGCTGGTCGATTCCGAAAAGTGCATAAGTTGTATAGCCAGACATCTGTGGTGCTGTCACATTCGTAACAATCTTGCTCTCATCCAGCTGAGGTGTCTCAATCTTGTTCAATCTGGAATCAATCTGTCCATATACATACAATCCGCCAATAAACAGCAAAAGACAGATAATTTCCACAATAAACAAAGCAGTCCTCTTTTTTCTACCAGGTCTTGCCATTTTTCTTTCCTTTCTCAATACGCATTCTTATTAATGAATCCTTTAAAGATCGTCATAAACATTATCTTGATATCAAGCCCTACAGTCCAGTTCTCGATATAGTAAAGATCACACTCAATCCTCTTGCGGATGGAAGTGTCACCTCTGTATCCGTTTACCTGTGCCCATCCGGTCAGCCCGGGTCTTACCTGGTGCTTCACCATATATCTCGGAATCTCTTCACGGAACTTTTCCACAAAAAATGGTCTCTCAGGTCTTGGCCCTACCAGACTCATATCTCCCTTTAAAATATTAAAAAGCTGGGGAAGTTCATCAAGGCTGGTTCTTCGCATAAATCTGCCGATTGCTGTAACCCTGGGATCATTTTTTACTGTCCATGCTTTCTTCTCCTCTGCCTCCGGCTGAATCTCCATAGAACGGAATTTATACATCCAGAAAGTCTGATTATGGAGGCCCACACGTTCCTGCCGATAGATCAGCGGACCAGGAGAAGTGAGCTTTATCAGCGCACACAATACCAGCATGATCGGCGACGCCACAATGATTCCAATAATGGAGCCACAAATATCCATTATTCTTTTTATCATGGCATTAAAAGTATTACTAAGGGGAACATACCGGATATTGATCACCGGAAGTCCCAGAATATCCTCTGTATATGGTTTCGTAGGAATAATCTTATTATAATCCGGAATAAATTTTGTATGCACTCCTGATTTCTCACAAAGTGCTACAATCTCCTCCAGTCGGTAATATTCACTTAATCCCAGTGTAATCGCAATCTCGTCAAGCCTGCTCTCCGGCAGGATCACGTTCAGATTGGCAATTCTTCCGATCACCTTGACGCCTTTATACATGGTACCTGCAGTAATATTGTCATCCAGAATGCCTCTTACCACATATCCCCACTGAGGGTTCTGCTGAATGCGGTCAATATACTCTTCTGCTGCCCGGCTGTACCCAACCAGTACTACCTGTTTCTGGTTCAGTCCTTTCTTTCGCATTTTGCGCAGGCTGTAGAAAATGAACATTCTTGCTCCCCAGCTTGCCACAATGCAGATTCCATAAAACATATACAGTACAGAACGGGAAATATCGCCTTCTTCAATGGTATACAAAATAAATGTAGTGATCAGAATACCAAGAGAATTGGCTTTTACAATATTAGACAGCACAAGACGTCTTCCCTGCATCCGCATTGGTTCATACAGTGAAAACGCATGATACAGCAGAATATATGCCGGCAGGATAAATACCAGTGCAGACATATACTGCTGGAAGCTTCTGGCCCGGACAGCATTTGCTGCAAAAGGTCCGATAAATCTCAGCGCCCAGGCAAACATATAAGATAACGTAATTACACAGGCATCTATAACGACATGGAGCCGACTGAAGTTCTTCTGATTATCTTTAATCAATCTCTGCCACCTCTGCCCTTCTTCGCATGTTGCTGGTTCTGTCATTCACAGCAACCTTCACAAACCTGTTCCTGCTGCGCGTTTCATCCACATCTCACGCTTTAAGCACTATCTGGTCTGTGACTTTCTCTATCTTATAATAGATAAAACAGAATTGCAATAAATTCTTCATACATTAACACGAAAAATAGTTACGAAATAATAACGAATCACTTCTGCACAAACTTTTTATACCATAAATCTGTAAATTATATTCCACCACAGTTCCAGCTGGATTCTGGCGTATCTTCCAAGATTTCTCATGTGGAACTTCACTTTTTTATTTCTATGACTGATCTGGAACCCATTTTTGATTCCTGCCACATACTCCCTGCCCATTCCCTTCTGGGAAAAAAACAGGATCTTCATGCCAAAGCCCGGCACCAGAAAAGGAAGATTCAAAATAATCTGAAGAACCGGCATATTTTTGTAGATCAGATAAATATTATTTCTTGAAGAATATCTGGTCTTAAACTGATTGTATCTGGATCCGCTTGTTCCGCTGCCTACATGATAGACCAGTGCAGCTGGCACATACCAGTTCTCATATCCAAAGATCCTGGCACGATAGCCCACATCAATATCTTCCAGATATGCAAAATGCTCTTCATCAAAATATCCGATTTTCTCAAAAACCTTCTTACGGTAAATAGCTGCGCCAGCGCATGAAGCAAATATCCGCCCTTCCTTCTCAAAGGAATGAATATCCTTTCCTTTGCCCCGGGCATATGCCCAGCCAAGAGCAGAATAATAATTTCCTGCATCATCCAGTTTATTCCGGTCATGATAACAGATCATCCTTGCACTGCAGGAGAAGGCCTTCTTATGACGCTTTATAGCTGCCAGCATTTCCCCCACAAAATTCTTATCTACTTCTGTATCGTTATTCAAAAGGAGCACATAAGGTGTCCGTGATGCATAAATCCCCTCATTTACAGCTCTTGAAAAGCCGAAATTATCTGGCAGCTCCACAATGTGTACCCAGGGAAAGTTCCCCATTACAAAGGCAACGCTTCCATCTGAGGATCCATTGTCCACCAGAATGGTCTCAAAATTCTGAAACGCCTGCTGCTCCAGGCTTGAAAGCACACCCTCCAGATATGCCATCCCATTATAATTGGGAATAATGACTGATACTTCCTGCATAATGTCTTCTTAGTCTTCCTCCTTTTTGCCGGTCATGCCCGGAAGTGGTCTTAAAGAATAATTCCACTTGGTCAGGGAAAGATTCTTATTATAATTGGGATCACCGTTCTTCAGAATATCGATCCAGTTACATCTCATATATTCGATTTCCCGCTGGAAACGTCTGACTTTCACCTCATTGTTCTCTGCTCCGCGGGTCTTGGATTCCATATGGTAAAGCCTTGCATAAGGATCATAAACCACCAGATAACCTGCTTTCGTAGTCTTCAGGCACAGATCCACATCGTTAAAGGCGACTGCAAGTTCTTCTGTGAAGCCGCCCACTTTTTCAAAAGCACTGCGCTTCATCATCATACAGGCTGCAGTTACAGCGCTCATATCCTGTAAAATAGACGCCTTGTGGAGATATCCGGTACGATCCGCAGGCATATCCACAAACATATGACCTGCAATTCCACCAATTCCGATCACACAGCCTGCGTGCTGGATGGTATTGTCCGGATAGATCAGTTTCACACCTACCGCTCCCACTTCTCTTCGCTGACACACCCCCAGCATTTCTCCCATCCAGTCCTCTGTAATGACCGTTACATCATTATTCAGAAAAAGGAGATATTCACCTCTGGCATTTTTAACCCCAAAGTTGTTGATCGCGGAATAGTTGAATTCCTTTTTCCAGCAGATCAGATGGATCCTGGGATCCTCTGAAATCTTCCTGTAATAATCAAAAATCTCATCTGTAGTGCTGTTATTCTCCACGATAATGATCTCATAATTGTCGTAGAGTGTGTTCTTCTTAATAGATTCCAGGCATTTCTCCAGAGTTTCCTTCTCGTCTTTATTGGGAATGATAATGGAAACAAGCGGATGTCCCTGTACCGGGTATTTCACTCTGTAAAATCCAAGATCCGGAGTATGGCTTACAGTGCCTTTTACTCCAGTCCTCTCAAGATGTGCCTCGATAGCACGTTTGCCTGCTTCAAAAGCGTACATCTTACTTGCAGGATTATCAGCAGTAGATGCCTTGTGGGTACGCCAATGGTACAAAATCTCCGGTACATGCACCACTTCCCTGGCTTTTTCCACACAACGGAAAATAAAATCATAGTCCTGTGCTCCGTCAAATTCCCTGCGGAATCCGCCCACTTCTTCTACAAGCTGCCGCCGCACAACAAAAAAGTGACAGATATAGTTATTGGAACGAAGCAGATCAATATTAAAATCTGGCTTCAGGTGCGGCTGAAAATGCTCATCCAGTTCAGCAGTCACCTTATCCTCATCTGTGTATACTGCATCCCCGTGCTCATGCTGGTTCAGTGCATTCACAACCTCGTAAAGAGCATTTGGCGCAAGAAGATCATCATGATCCAGAAGCCCCACAAATTCTCCCTTTGCCATGGCAAATGCAGCATTGGTGTTCTCTGCAATCCCTTTATTCTCAGTGAGTTCCTGCCAGCGTACTCTCCTGTCCCTGCTGCTGTATTCTTCCAGCACTTTTCTCATGGACTGATCTTCCGGACTTCCATTGGCAATGCAAAGCTCCCAGTCCTCATAGGTCTGTGCTTCCAGTGAATCGATCATCTGCCGCAAAAATAATTCCGGAGTACGATAAGCCGGAACTACCACGCTGATAAGAGGTGCGTAAGCAAATTTTTTCTTTCTTTGTTTGTCAAGGACCGTCTGGTCCGGCACATATGCCGCGTACCAGGGACCATAAGGGATCTCCTCCGGCTCAAAGCGCTCGTGCAGCCGTATCCAGAACTCCCTTGGACCATAATGCTTCAGATACAAAAGTCCCTTCTGGATCATGTAAGGAGATAATTTTTTGAAGAAACGAGACCACTGGATCCGTCCCTCTGATCCGTTTTTATCGCTCATATTAAAATCCTTTGCTTTTATAATGACCCTATTTTAACATTGAAGAAACAATTTTGCAAGGAAGCTGTAAAAGAAAGGTTGAATTGAACCACATTTTAGGATATGATTATATTTGTATTATATTTTTCTATTTTACAGGAAAAATATACTATATGTTATACTTGCAGCAGAATTGTATCTGCACTGTCAGAAAGAGTGTTACCATGTTGTTCACAGACAGCACTGCAGATACCCTTATTTTAATACAGGAGTTCATTATACTATGAAAAAGCGAAAGATAACCTCAGTTTTTCTGGCTCTTGGTCTTTTTGCATCTCTTCTTTTCCAGGTTCCCATATCTGCAGAAGAGGCAGACCAGAGTGCAGCAGTTGAAGCATCAGGTACCATATCTACCAATTCCATTTCCGGATGGCCACAGGCTTCCGATATTTCTTCTGAAGCGGCTGTAGTCATGGAGAATACCACCAATACCATTCTCTATTCCAAGAATGCAGACGAAGTACTTTTCCCTGGAAGTACAGTCAAGATCATGACCTGTCTTCTGGCTCTTGAGAATACACAGCTCACAGATGAGGTTACCATGACCGCCACCGGAGTTTCCGGTGTCACAGACGGTGGTGCCAGTATTTCCTCACAGGTTGACG
>UMKG01068208.1_pt1 | contig 12633 bp, 12 predicted proteins | sample 1966261 | NCBI WGS metagenome assembly UMKG01 (sample SAMEA4836169, study PRJEB28245) | human gut metagenome | biome: gut microbiome; material: fecal sample | place: Denmark | collected 2008 | reverse complement strand
CTTCCGTGTGAAGGAAGTGCGCTAGCCGCTGCGCCAATCACCCGTGGGATAATTTCGCCGGTTTCCCAGCTTCGTTACCCGCTTCGCGTGGGCGATACAAGATTCGAACTTGTGACCCCTTCCGTGTCAGGGAAGTGCGCTACCTCTGCGCCAACCGCCCGAAGCGAGTGCTAACTTACGTGGATTCTAGGCAGAATGCAAATCATCGGCGTGTCGCGGTGGTGTTGCGAGGGGGGCAACACGCTGTCAATTAGCGATCAAAACCACTGGAATTTCCATGGTTTTCGCATCTGGATCGGATTCGACGAACGATTCTTCAGAAGGGGATTGCGTCAACGTCAAGCGCATCTGATGCCATGCCGCATTGCCGTGCGTCGAAGCAGACATGCCTTCGTCCACGAATCCCAGACGGGCGTAAAATCCGACCAGACGTTCCTTGCATGTCAGCACAATGCCTTTGCGCCCGGCAATCGTCGAATCAAGAATCACACGACGCAGCAGATAGCTGGCGCAACCGCGATGCTGGTAGACGGGAGCTACGTCCACGCCGAAAATCATCTGCCAAGCGCCATGCTCGTCGTGCAGGGAAACATCCTCATACATGACGTCGGCCAAGTCCTTTTCGTTGGTCGTCATGCCGTTGACGAAACCAACCAATGTGCCGTCTTCCACAGAAGCTGGGAAGCAGGCATCGTCATCAGCATCAGTGTTGATCAAAAGCCAGAAATGATCCGGATACGTGGCAACGCGTGCGGTCAGGCTCTCGTTCGTTGCGGCCTCCGCAGGTGGGAAGCAGGCGGCCTCCACAGCCTCAATCGCGTCCAAATCCTCCATCGTTGCATGTCGAATGAGCATGTGCATACTCTCTCGCAGGGTATACCCAATCTTCACATTTCGATATGGGCGAACAGTGGAAACGCCAGCGTGCAATACTGTGGAAGGATCGCCGGAAGCGTTTTCGGGAGCTGATAAACGCTTATATGAAAAACCGATAACGACGCGGCCTGTTCCGCGATTGTTGCGCGATACGATGGGGCGCGTCCACGGCAAAAGCCTGGAAATAGCCGGAAAGGTTCCGACGGATCCGTAGAGAATTCGACAACCTGAAGAGAAAGATGGGAGGGGGCGCGTGTTCGACTGGACATTCGTGACGCACTACGCGCCATTCTTCGTCAACGGTTCGGTGATGACGCTGTTCATTTCCGTGTTCGGCATCGTGCTTTCGATTGCGGTCGGACTGATCTGCGCAGGCATTGAAATCGCACGCATTCCCGTGCTCAAGCACATCGTGCGCGTCTACATCGAACTCAGCCGTAACACGCCGTTGCTGGTGCAACTGTACTTCCTGTATTTCGGTCTGCCGAAGCTTGGCATCGTATGGTCCGCGGAACAGTGCGCGATCGTGGGACTTGGCTTCCTTGGCGGCTCTTACATGGCCGAAGCGATGCGTGGCGGCCTCGAAACCATTCCGAATGTGCAGCGCGAATCCGCGTACGTGCTGGGCCTAAGCCAATGGCAGACCTTGATCCGCGTGGTCATTCCGCAGGTCATCAGCACGTCCATTCCGGGCGTTGTGGCCAACGTGATCTTCCTGATCAAGGAATCATCCGTCGTGTCGGCCATCGCGCTTGCCGACGTGATGTACATGGCCAAGGATCTGATCGGCATGTACTACAGCACGTACGAGTCGCTGCTGATGCTGGTCGTCGCATACTTGGTGATTCTGTTGCCGATCTCATTATTCGGCACTTGGCTGGAACGGAGGTTCGACTATGAGCGGCGCTGAAATTCTGCTCGAGCCGGGCGTGTTTCCGCGCCTGTTGCAGGGCCTGTGGGTTACGGTGTGGATTGCCGGTGTTTCGGTGGGTCTTTCCGTTCCGGTGGGATTGGTTGTCGGCTGGTTGATGACGATGAAGAATCCCGTCATTCGCGTGTTGACCAGGATTTATTTGGATTTCATTCGCATCATGCCGCAATTGGCGTTGCTGTTCATCGCGTTTTACGGTTTCGCCCGTGCGTGGAATTGGAATTTGGATGCGACCGGCGCATGCGTGTTCGTGTTCGTGCTGTGGGGCGGCGCGGAATTGGGCGATTTGGTGCGTGGCGCGCTTGAGTCGATTCCGAAAGCCCAGTATGAGTCCGCGTATGTGCTTGGGTTGAGTGGCTGGCAGACGTTCGTCAAAGTGATTCTGCCGCAAGCGTTGCGTAGACTTTTGCCGGCTTCGGTGAATCTGGCAACACGAATCGTGAAAACGACATCGTTGGCCGTGCTTCTCGGCGTGGTCGAGGTCATCAAAGTGGGCCAGCAGATCATCGACGCGAACCGTTTCCAATATCCGACCGGAACTCTGTGGATTTACGGGGTGATTTTCTTCATGTACTTCATTGTGTGCTGGCCGCTGTCCATCGTGGCCCGCCGACTGGAAAAGAGGTGGTCGCATGACTGACGCGACAGGCAAGCGGGCTCAGGTGGGTCAGGCGAGTCTTGAGATTGCGCATCTGGTCAAACAGTACGCCAATGCCGACAAGCCGGTATTGAACGATATTTCGTTCGACGTGCCGCATGGCAAGGTGTTTGTGATCGTCGGGCCTTCCGGCTCCGGCAAGTCGACGTTGTTGCGCACCATCGCCGGCCTTGAGCCGATTCAGGGCGGTACCATTTCTCTGAACGGCGAAGTGATCGAAACGGGTAAGCCGGGCACCGAATCCGCCGGCCGCAGCAAGCGCAGCAGCGAACTGCGTACCCGTGTTGGCATGGTGTTCCAAAGCTACGACCTGTTTCCCAACAAAACCGTGCTTGGCAACATCACACTGGCGCCGACCTTGGTGCAGAAGCGAGATAAGGCCGAAGTCGAGCAGGAGGCGATCAAGCTTCTGGAACGTGTCGGTCTTGCCGACCGCAAGGATTCCTGGCCTCATGAGCTTTCCGGCGGCCAACGCCAGCGCGTGGCCATCTGCCGTGCGCTGATTTTGCATCCGGAAGTGCTGCTGTTCGACGAAGTCACCGCCGCGCTCGATCCGGAAATGGTGCGCGAAGTGCTTGACGTGATGCTCGAACTCGCTGATTCCGGCCAAACCATGCTCATCGTGACGCATGAAATGCAGTTCGCGCGAGCCATCGCCGATCAGGTGATCCTGCTTGAAGACGGCGGCATTGTGGAACAATCTGACAATGCTGAACAATTCTTCACGAATCCGACCACTGAACGAGCCAAGCAGTTCCTGCGCACGTTTGAATTCGACAGGCACCGCAAGTCCGCCGATCAATCCGAATAATCCAGGCAATGGCGAAGATCGGCGAAGATCGGCGAAGATCGGTGCAATTCAAGATTTTGATAGCAGTCATCTTTGCAAGAGAGGAGAAACCATGACCGCATCAATCATCAACAAAACATTCAAGAGCATCGTGGCCGCATCGGCCGCGTTGATCATGGCAGCCTCGGTGGCTGCTTGCGGCCCGTCCGCGGCCACTCCGAGCGACGAAGGCTCCGCAAACAACGATTCCAGCTCCAGCAGTAGCGCCACCGCCCGCACTTTGGATGAGATCAAGAAGTCCGGCGAACTCAAGGTTGCCGTCTTCTCCGACAAGGCTCCGTTCGGCTACATTGACAAGGAAGGCAAAAACGCCGGCTACGACGTTTACTTTGCCGAGCGCCTCGGTAAGGATTTGGGCGTGAAGGTCAAGTACACTTCCGTTGACCCGGCTGCCCGCGTGGACGTGCTCACCGCCAACAAGGTGGACATCACGCTGGCCAACTTCACCGTCACCGACGAGCGCAAGGAGAAGGTCGATTTTGCCAAGCCGTACATGAAGGTGGCACTCGGCGTGGTTTCCCCGGAAAATGCCGAAATCACTGACGTGAGCCAGCTTAAGGGCAAGACGCTGATCATCGCCAAGGGCACCACCGCCGAAAGCTACTTCGAGAAGAACGAGCCCGATGTCAAGCTGCAGAAGTACGACCAGTACGCCGACGCCTACAATGCGCTGCTCGACGGTCGTGGCGACGCTTTCTCCACCGACAACACCGAGGTACTGGCTTGGGCCAAGTCCAACAAGGGCTTCAAGGTCGGCATCACCAAACTCGGTGATGAGGACACCATCGCTCCGGCTGTACAGAAGGGCAACAAGGAGCTGCTCAACTGGCTGAACGACGAAATCGTGAAGCTGGGCAAGGAGAACTTCTTCCACAAGGATTACGAAGAGACCCTGAAGCCGGTGTACGGTTCCGATGTCGATCCGGATGACATCGTGGTCGAGGGCGGCAAGCTCTGACAATCACCTGACCTGACGGCGACCTGCCGTCCGTCAATTCTGTTTCCAAGCCTTCCGTGGCATGTGCCGCGGGAGGCTTTTTCATATCCTGATAACCGTTCATAAAAAAGAATTATTACGATTTGCGCCTTCCATAAAAATCGCATATAGCCACGCTGGCATGGGAAAGGATTTTTACCGATATCTTGTGATTATCGCTTAAAAAGCCATACGAAAACACGCAAGAGAGAGGGGCGTCGTATGAAATACGCAGTGATCGGTGCAGGCGGAATGGGCGTCCAGTACGGTGTGCTGCTGCAGGAATTCGCACACAAGGATGTTGATTTCATCGATACGTGGAAGCCGAATGTCGAGAAGATCCGCGAGCAGGGCGGTGCCTACGTGTCTCAAGATGGTGAAGACCGCCATCTCGTACCGATCAACGTGTACTACCCGGAGGAGTATGTCGGCCAGCCGGACGTGTGGATCGTGTTCCTCAAGCAGATGCAGCTTGACGGCGTGCTCAAGCGCTGCGCCCACCTGTTCAACAAGAAGCAGATTGTGTTCTCCGCCATGAACGGCTATGGACACTTCGAAAAGCTTAACGAATACTTCTCCAAAGACCGCATTTACGGCGGCACCGCACTGATCGGTGCCTACGTGTACGGCCCCGGCGATTTCAACTTCACCGGCGGAGCACATGCCAAGGCCATGAACCTGTGCGCCTACGCGGATGACGTGACCGACGAGGTGCGCAAACACGAGCAGGCGCTGTACGAGGATTTCGCAACGGCCACACTCAACCCGACCATCGTCGACAACTTCATCGGCATGTGCATGGCGAAAATCGTATTCAACTCGGTGCTGAACACGTTGTGTACCATGTACCAGATCCGCTTCGGCGAATTCCATGCGCATCCCGACGCGCGTTGGCTCACCGAACAGCTGGTCGATGAAGCTTACAGTGCGGCCGAAGCAGCCGGATACCAACTGTTGGGCACGCGCGAAACGGAAGTCGAAACCATTCTGCACACCGCGGGCGTGGCACATCCGCTGCATTATCCGTCTATGTATCAAGACCTGACCAAGGGACGTCCAACGGAAGTCGACTACATCAACGGCTATATCGCCAAAGTCGGACGCGATAATGGATACGTGTGCAAACTGCACGAGTTCCTGACCCGCGAAGTGCATCTCGCCGAACAAGCCTTCGCCATCCACAATCCAGACATCGTGAAACAAGCTGAGGCAGACGCCGAAGCAAGCAAATAAACGGTCAATCATCAATCGCAATGAACGGCAGGTAGCTGCCAATTGCTGCGAAACAAACTTTTCGCACACCAATAAGAGAGGGGAAACCATGACCATCACCATCGCCAAGAAGAGCGGCATCAAACGAATCGCCGCCGCAGTACTCGCCGCTGCAACACTTATTTCCGTTGCGGCATGCGGTTCCGGCAACAGCGCATCCGCATCCAAGGAAAGCCTGAACACCACGAAGGGCAAGACCACCACAATCACCGTCGGCGTGTGCGCAGGACCATACGGCGACATGGTCAAGAAGGTCATCGCGCCACTGCTAAAAGAGGACGGTTTCGAGCTGAAAACCAAGCTGTTCAACGATTATGTGCAGCCCAATAAGGCACTTGCATCTGGTTCCATTCAGGCGAATCTTTTCCAGCATGGCAACTATCTGAAGAAGTTCACCGCCGATAACAAGCTCGACCTGACCTCCCTTGGACAGACCCCAACCCTTGGCTTGGGCATTTACTCCAAGAAATACAAGTCCATTAAGGACATCAAGGACGGTTCCACCGTGTCCATCGCGAACGATGGCTCGAACCTGGCACGTTCTCTCGGCGTGCTTCAGCAGCAGGGCTTGGTGAAGCTCAAGGGCGAGGTCGATGCCACCAAGGCCACGGTCGATGATATCGCATTCAATCCGAAGAACCTCAAAATCAAGACGATCGATGCGGCACAGCTGGCCCGTTCCTTGGACACCGTTGATGTGGCTCTGGTGCCGGGCAACTACTCTTGGGCAGCCAAACTCGATCCGAGTTCCGCGCTCGCCATGGAAAAGCAGGATGATGGCGTGATCGAAGTGTTCGTGGTCCGCACCCAGGACGTCGATTCCGACTTCGGCAAGGCTGTTAAGAAACTGCTTGCCAGCCAGAAATTCAAGGACGCCATCGCCAAGAGCGAATTCAAGGATTTCGGCAAGCCGACCACGTGGTGACGCTATAGCGTGCGGTAATACAGAGGTCCGTATGAATCGAAGAACTCATACGGGCCTTATGTGCAAACGAGATTCATCGAACAAAACGTATTGAACGAACTTGAACAAGTACTCGAATGAAGCGAGGAACGAACCATGAGCGTTATTGAACTCGACGACGTGTCTGTGACATTTCACGAAGGCGGGCGAACCATCGAAGCGGTCAAGCATGTGAACATCAGCGTGGAAAAAGGCGAGATTTTCGGCATCGTGGGTTTTTCCGGAGCTGGCAAATCCACTTTGGTGCGCACCGTCAATCTGCTGGAACGACCAACAGGCGGCCATGTGGTGATCGATGGCAACGATATCACCGCACTCAAAGGCAGCCAATTGAGTGATCTGCGCAAGAAAATCGGCTTTATTTTCCAAGGATTCAACCTGATCACCAACGTCACCGTCGGCAAGAACATCGAATTCGCGCTGAAAGCCGGCGGATATCCGAAAGCGCAGTGGCCGGAACGCGTCCGCGAACTGCTGGCACTGGTCGGTTTGGAAAACAAGATCGACAGCTACCCATCAAGCCTGTCGGGCGGGCAAAAGCAGCGCGTGTCCATTGCGCGTGCGCTCGCCAACAAGCCGGAAATCCTGCTGTGCGACGAAGCCACCAGCGCACTCGACCTGGAAACCACAGAAGGCATTCTGGCGCTCTTGCAGCGCATCAACCGCGAACTGGGCATTACCATCGTGTTCATCACGCATCAGCTTGACGTGGCGAAGCAAATTTTCGACCGAGTGGCCGTTATGGAAAACGGTGTGGTAGTGGAGCAGGGCAACACGTTCGACGTGTTCAGTGCTCCGAAACATCCGACCACCAAAGCGTTGGTGGAACGCTACCTTGGCATTGCCGTGCCACCGCAATTGGTGCCATCGCTGCCGGCTGGCACCATCGTGGAACTGCGATACAAGGGCGATGCGGCACTCGAGCCGCTCATCAGCCAGGTTGCGCGGGATTACGGTGTGAGCATCGACGTGCTGCATGCGAATGTGGAATATTTCGGTTCGCAGGCCATCGGCATTCTGATTGTGCTTGTTTCCGGCGCGGGGGAGCCGCTGCTGCAGGCGTTGAACACGTTGAGAACGCATGTGTTCAGCTATCGGGAACTTGATCGTGGGCAGCTGGTTGTGGCCGCCGAGGCTGCGGATAATCAGGAGGCGTGAGAACAATGGAAGAAACTCTGGAAATCCTTCAAGACAATCTTGGGCAAGCACTGATCGACACGGCATACATGGTTGTGGTGTCGGCGATTATCGGCGTGGTGCTGGGCACGCTGGTGGCATTGCTGCTGTATTTGACTGAAAACCGCTTGTTTACGCCGAATCATGCGCTGAACGTTATTGTAGGGTTCATCGTAAACGCGATTCGCTCGCTGCCGTTCCTGATTCTCATGGTGGTGCTTATTCCGGTTGTGCAATTGATTTTGGGTGACCCTTACACGCCGACCGGTGGCGCAATCTCCCTGTCGATCGCCGCAGTGCCGTTCTTCGCGCGAATCGCGGAAAGCGCGTTCTCCGAAGTTGATCCGGGCCTGCTTGAGGCTGCCATCTCCACTGGCGCTACCACACGCCAAATCATTGTGGATGCGGTGTTTCCGCAAGCTTTGCCGTCGTTTATTCGCGGCGTGGTGCTCACCATCATTTCGCTGATCGGCTATTCCGCAATGGTCGGCACCATCGGAGCCGGCGGCATCGGCGATATGGCCATTCAATACGGCTATAACCGTTACGAAACCGGCGTGCTTGTTGTGATTGTTATTATTCTGATCGTCATTGTGCAGATCATTCAGTGGGTTGGCGATTGGTTCGCGCGCAAGGTAACGCACTGATGGTTGCGTATATGCGTGAATGTGCGCATATACAGTCGCGAGATGATAGGGAGGGTTGATTAATGACTTCGTATGTTTCTCCTGTTGCGTTCACTACGGTGGCGCAGTCGATTCCGCCGAATGTGTTCGCCGATATGGATCGCAAAGTGGCTGCCGCGGTTGCCGGTGGGGCTGATGTGATTGATTTGGCCAAAGGCAATCCAGACGCGTTTCCTGCTGATTTCATTCGAGAAGTAGCCAAAAAAGCGGTTGACGATCCGGCAAATGCCCGGTATTCGCCATTCGATGGCAAGCCAAGTTTTCTGCAGGCTGCCGAACAGTGGTATCGCAATACGTACGGTGTTGAGGTTGATTGGAAAACCCAGCTTTTTGCCGTGGAGGGCGCGGTCGATGGTTTGGCCGCGTTGTTCGCCGTGCTGGTTTCCCCAAGCGACGCTGTGGCATATGCGGATCCATATTACCCTTCGTACCATTGCATGACGGTGATGAGCCGTGCCGAGGAGATACTGCTGCCATCGTTGCCGGAGCGTGGGTTCCTGCCGGATTTGGACGCGGTTCCTGCACGGGTGTGGGATCGTGTGAAAGTGCTGGTGCTCAACTATCCGAACAATCCGACGGGTGTGCAGGCTCCGCGCGAGTTTTTGCAGCGTGCCGTTGATTTGGCTCATGAGCATCATGTCGCGATTGTGCAGGATTTCGCATATGCGGGATTGGGTGTCGATGCGCAGCAGATCAGCATACTGTCACTGCCGGGTGCGTTCGATGTTGCGGTGGAAGTGTGTTCGCTGTCGAAAATGTATGCAATGGCTGGCTGGCGTGCCGGTTTCATCGCGGGCAACGACGACATCGTGTCTCATGTGAAGCAGTACCACTATCAAATGGGTTCCATGATTACGTCCAGCATTCAAGACGCGGGCACCGCGGCGCTGCTGTCGGATCAGAGCTGTGTGGCCGAACTTGCGGAACGGTATGCGTCTCGTCGTGAAATCGTTGCCGGTGGATTGCGTGAAGCCGGACTTGATGTCTTCGATTCAGACGGTGGCATCTACGCTTGGGTACACGCTCCTGAAGGTCAGACGGGTGAACAGTTTGCCGACATGCTGTTGGAACGTGCGGCCGTCGCCGCGCTACCGGGCACGTGTTTTGGCAAAGTCGGCAAGGATTACGTACGATTCAGCCTGCTCAAATCTGAGGACCAGTTGCGTGAGGCTGTGCGCCGGGTAGCTGCTGTACTAGCGTAGTTTTTCCTGCGTAGCCTTTTATGTATGAACTGGCGATTGCGGTGCGATGCCTTGCATTTCCGCCGTCTGATAGCCGCTTACAAGAAAACGTTATGGCGATTCGCGCGTTCTATAACCAACGTTGATAAGGCGCGGCGCGCGTTGAAACGCAGGATGCGGTTTAGTGGGTACCAGTGACCGCGTGAATGGCATGCGGCAATGAGCCACAACCCGAGGGGGTGCGCACCATGACTAGATTCAACACTCAGCTTGTTCACGGACTGCCAGTCAACGACAACAACACCGGAGCTGTGAACCCGCCGATCTACAACTCGTCCACTTATGCTTTCGAATCGGTTGAGACCATGCCCCGTTGGGATTACGCGCGCAGTGGCAATCCGACCCGCGAGTTTTTGGAGAAGCAGATCGCGCAGCTTGAGCACGGCACGCGCGGTTTTGCGTTCGGCTCCGGTCTGGCCGCGATTCACGCGGTGCTGTCGATCTTCCAGCCGGGCGACCGCATCGTTGTCGGCAAGAACATTTATGGTGGCACCTACGCGCTGTTCCATGAGTATTTCGAGCGTTGGGGCGTCATCGTCGAGGAAGTGGACACCGCCGACTACGAAGCGCTTGATGCCGCTGTTTCCGGGCACTCCGCCAAGGGACCTGCGCATGGTTGTCCGGCGAAGGCCGTGTATTTCGAAGTTCTTACCAATCCGTTGCTGCAGGTCAACAATGTGACGAAGATTTCTGAAATCGCTCATCGCTATGGTGCGATTTCCATTGTCGACAACACATTCGTTACCCCGTATCTGCAGCAGCCGCTCGACCAAGGTGCCGACATCGTCATCCATTCCGCTACCAAGTATCTGGCCGGCCATTCCGAAGTCAACGCCGGTCTTGTGGTGGTCAAGGACGACGAGCTGGGCAAACGTGTCTACTTCGCTCAGAATCGTTTGGGTGGCGTGCTTGCGCCGAACGAATGCGATTCGGTGCGTCGCGGTATTCAGACGCTCGCTCTGCGCATGGACCGCCAGCAGGAGAATGCGCGTGCGATCTCCAGCTATCTGTTGCTGCATCCGCTGGTCAAATCCGTGCATTATCCGGGATTGCCGGGGCATGAGTATGAGATTGCCTCGAACGGGCTCAAGGGCGGCGGTGCCGTGCTGAGTTTCGAAGTCGTGCCGGGGGTCAATCCAGCGGATGTGCTCAACAACCTGCACATCTTCCGACTGGCAGTGTCTTTGGGCGCGGTGGAATCGCTTGCTGAACTGCCCTGTCGCATGACGCATTTCGAACTTCCTCGAGAGGAACGCCTGAAGGTCGGTATCACCGACGAGTTGGTGCGTCTTGCCGTCGGCATCGAGGACAAGCAGGACCTCATCGAGGATCTTGGCCAAGCCTTTGACATCGCATACGAGAACTATCTCAAACGTCACGTAGGCGATGATCTGTTCGCTTTGGCGCAGCATGTGTACGCCTGATTTCGGGGCATCGGCGAACCATAACGATTCAATACTGTTCAAGGGGTGAATACTGATATGAGCACAACAGCGGAGGATGGCTGTTTCGAGACCAAGGCAATCCACGCCGGATATGATCGGCAGGCGAACGCCGATGCGGTGAGCGTGCCGATCTACGCTTCCGCGGCTTTCGATTTGGAGGATGCGCGACGTGGCGACGCGCTTGCGGGCGGCGAGTTGAGTGGATTTGAATACTCCCGTGTCGCGAATCCTACAGTTGATGCGCTCGAACGGCGGCTTGCGGCGCTTGAAGGTGGTGTCGGTGCCGTCGCGCTTTCCTCGGGCATGGCTGCGGTCACTTATGCATTGATGTGCGTGGCTGAGGGTGGTGGTCGTATCATCGCTCCGGTGAATTTGTATGGTGCGTCCGTCGACGCGCTTGGCGATTTCCTGCCGAAATTCGGCATTTATGGCGATTTCGTCAGCGACATCAACGATCTGGCCGCCGTCGAAGCGGCGATTGGCGATGATACGAAGGCAATCTACACTGAATCTGTGGCGAATCCCAGCACTGCGGTCGCTGATATTGAAGGCCTTGCGCAAGTGGCACATCGGCATGGCATTCCATTGATCGTCGATAATACCGTGCCTACGCCGTATCTGCTACGTCCCATCGAATTCGGTACCGATGTCGTGGTACATTCCACTACGAAAGGCATCACCGGCCATGGCAACGCCCTTGGCGGTGTGGTCGTTGATGCAGGACGATTCGATTGGAACAACGGCAAATTCCCAGGGCTTATGGGAAAAGAGTTGGTTATTAGCGACCAACGTGCCGGTACATGGGAAAGCTTTGTCAGTAGTTTCGGCAATCAGGCATTCATCAAACGTATCCGTATCAAGTATTTGCGTACATTCGGCGCAGTGCAAAGTCCGTTCAATGCGTATCTGCAGTTGATTGGATTGGAAACGCTATCGGTGCGTGAAAAGCAGGAAGTGGCGTCCGCGTATGCCATCGCGAAACATCTACAGTCGGTGCCTCACGTCAAGATGGTCAATTATGCGGCTTTAGAAGGGCAGCCGACTACCGATTTTGCCCATAAGTATCTGCCGAACGGTATTGGCACCATCCTGTCATTTACGGTGGAGGGAGACGAACGTAACGTCGAACGCATTCTGGATTCTACGAACGTGTTCTCTTACGTGCCGAATATCGGCGATTCACGTTCGCTGATTGTCAATCCGACGAAGGTGACGCACCGTGAGGTGCCTGCCGATTATTACGACGCGGCGGGCGTGAGCGACAATCTCATCCGTCTGTCGATTGGTTTGGAAAACGTCGACGATCTGATCGCCGACCTTGACCAGGCGATTGCCGGGGCGTACTGAGTTTTTGATGAGATTTTTTAGCCCGCAAACCCGGTATTTCAATGCCGGGTTAGGGCGTACCGAAGTTTGCGTATGGTAGCGGATGTGCTACGTTTATTCCCATGAGCGCAAGCGATGAACGGTTCACATATGGTAGGACTTCGGTATACAATCTGAACTACCACATCGTCTGGTGCACGAAATACCGTCGCAAGGTGCTTAAGAACGGAAT